>ERZ773142.200-NODE-200-length-72160-cov-17.4396_pt1 | contig 72160 bp, 74 predicted proteins | sample MGYA00580853_ERZ773142 | MGnify/ENA primary metagenome ERZ773142 (study PRJEB29015, sample SAMEA2737862) | human gut metagenome | biome: human gut; feature: human-associated habitat; material: faeces | place: China | collected 2012 ...
AAAAAATTTTTTTAAAATAAATATTTTTGGAATAATTTTAATATTATTTTTAACAACTGTTACAATGATAATAATTGATCCCTATTTTCATTATCATAAACCTCTACCTTTTTTATCTTATAGATTAGAAAATCAAAGGTATATTAATAATGGAATAATAAAACACTTTGACTATAATGCTATAATTACAGGAACATCTATGACTGAAAATTTTAAAAGTAGTCAATTTGATAAATTATTTAATGTTAATTCTATAAAAGTTCCTTTTTCTGGAGGGAGTTATAAAGAAATAAATGATAATGTAGAAGTAGCTTTAAAAAATAATAAAAATATTAAGTATGTTTTAAGAGGATTAGATTATGGTGGAATAAATCAAGAATATAACCATATGAGATATAATTCTTATCCAACATATCTTTATGATAATAATCTTTTTAATGATTATAAATATTGGTGGAACAAAGAAATTTTAATTAAAGGTGTGGCAGGAAATTTAATTTATACATTATTAGAAAAAAGAACAACTTCATTTGATGAGTACAGTAATTGGAATGAACTTTTTACTTCTGGAGAAAAAGCTGTCTTAAAAGATTATAAAAGACCAGAAAAGGAAAATACAGAAAAAAATTTATCTCAAGAAGATATTGAGAAAATAGACAAAAATATTGAAAAAAATGTAACAAGACTGCCAAAACAATATCCTAATACAAAATTTATATATTTCATTACACCTTACAGCATAGTTTATTTTGATGAATTAAATCAAAAAGATGAAATTGAAAAGCAGATAATGGCTGAAAAATATATGATAGAAAAAATACTAAAGATTCCTAATATAGAACTATATTCTTTTTTTAATAATTATGAAATAATAACAAATTTAGATAATTATAAAGATGCTGGACATTATATGGGACATATAAATGATCAAATATTAAATTGGATAAAAAATAAAGAATATAGATTAACAAAAGGAAACTATCAAGAATATATAAATAAAAATTTAGAATTTTACAAAAATTATGATTATGATAAAATTTTTTAATATTCATACATTAAAAAGAAACGAACATAATAAAAAATAAAACCTGAGAGAAATCTCAGGTTTTTATTTATATATCTATGATAAATTCATAAAACTATGTTAAGATATAAATAAAAAACAGCAAATATAGAAAGGAGATAAAAAATGGGAGCACTTACAGGATTAAAAATACTTGATTTTTCAACATTACTTCCAGGACCTTTTGCAACACTTATACTTGGAGATTTAGGAGCAGATATTATAAAAATAAGTTCACCAGATAAAGCTGATATAGTAGCAGACTATCCTCCTTATATAGAAGGGACAAATCTTTCTGCAAATCAGGCATGGCTTGGAAGAAATAAAAAAAATATTTTTTTGAATCTAAAAACAAAGGAAGCAGTGGATATAGTTAAAGAGCTGGTAAAAGAATATGACATTGTAGTTGAACAGTTCAGACCTGGAGTTATGGAGCGTTTAGGTCTTGGTTATGAGGAACTTAAAAAAGTAAATCCAAAAGTGATATATTGTTCTCTTACAGGTTATGGACAGACAGGGCCTATGAGAGATAGTGCAGGGCATGATATAAATTATCTTGCAAGAAGTGGTAATATGAATTATTCAGGAAGAGAAAAAACAGGGCCAGTTCTTACAAATATGCAGATGGCTGATATAGGTGCAGGTTCTCTTTATTCTGTAATAGGTATTCTTTCAGCAGTATATCATAGAACAATAACAGGAAAAGGGCAATATATAGATATTTCTATGGCTGATGGACTTATTCCTTTTAATGCAATGGAAGGAGCAGCATTTTTAGTAAATGGTGCAGAACCTGAAAGAGAGAAAACAAGACTTAATGGTGGAAGTGCATATGATTTTTATGAAACAAAAGATCACAGATATTTAAGTGTAGGTTCTCTTGAGCCTAAGTTTTGGAAAAATTTTTGTGAGTGTATAGAACTTCCTGAACTTATATCTGAAACAGTGATGCCTGAGAATGTAAACTCTTTAAAAGAAAAGATAAGAAAAAGAATTTTAGAAAAAAATCTTAAAGAATGGAATGAAATTTTTAAAGGACAAGATGTATGTGTTGAACCTGTGCTTACATTAAAAGAAGCTTTTCTTGAAGATGAACATATAAAAGCGAGAAATCTTATAAATGATGTAAAAGTTGCAGGGGAAAAAGAAAAAACAGTAAAGCAGATGGGAACACCTTTAAAGCTTTCAGAATGTCCTATAGAGTATAAAGAAACAGGTTATCCTTTAGGATATCATACTGAGGAAATTTTAAAAAAAATGGGATACAGTATGGAAGAAATAGAAAAATTTGAAGAAAAAAAAGCTGTTGGAATTTATAAGAAATAATGTTCTGTATTTATCTTATTCATAAAAAATTATATAAAATCTATTCATTAAATAAAAAAATTAAGGTATAATTTAATATATGAATTAAGGTAAAATGGGGTGATTTATTGAGAAAGAAAACAATAATAGTATTTTCAGCTATTTTTGCTGTTTTAGTATTTTTTGTTTTTAAAAAGGCTGAGACTACATACCCAAAATATCCATATGTAGAAATTCCCGAAGATGTAGAAGAAGTGGGAAAATTTGAAAATGGAGTTTTTATAATAAAGAAAAACGGAAAATACGGACTTATGAGAATAGATACAACTATAGCTGCAGATCCTGTGTGGGACAGCATAGAAAAGTTTAATGGAAATGGGCATAGTATTGTAAAAAAAGGAAAGAAAACAGGAGTTATAAATGAACATCAGGATATTATAATTCCTCTTGAATACGATTTTATAAAATATGTAAAATATGCTAAAAATTTCATAGTATGTAAAGCTGGAAAATGGGGGATAGTGAACTGGAAAAATAATATTATTCTGCCCCTTGAATATGATGGAATTACAGAGACGAAATATGGAAAATATATTGTAAAAAAAGGAATGTTTTATGGAGTGGCAAATTCTTTTGGAAATACAATACTTCACCCTAAATTTATAGCTCTTAATCAGATTAACAGAAAAACATATATAGGACTTACAGAAAAAAGCAGAAAGTATCACATAATAGGAAGTGATAATGATTTCACTGAAGCAAAGCTGGATCTTTCAGATAAATATGACAGAGTTTTATCTTTCTGCCCTCATATGAGTATAGTAAAAAAAGGAGAAGATGATTTTCTTTTAAATCTTACAAGCTATGACATGAAACTTATAGGTTCTGGGTATAAAGTTGTAAGTGATTTTACAAATCAAATGGCAGTGATTCAGGATAGAAATGGCAGAGAGGGTGTTATAAATGAAGAGGGAGATGTTATTATAGAGCCTAAATATCAGATGCTTTCCCTTGAAGAAGATGACCTTATTCTTTTTAAAGAGGGAAAAAATTATGGATATATGGATAGAATGGAAAATATAGTTGTTCCTGCAGCTTTTAAAGAACTAACTCCTTTTTATAAAGACAGGGCAATTTTTAGAATTGACGGGAAAGAAGGAGTAATAGATATAAAAGGACAGGTTGTTGTTATGCCTGAATATATGGAAGTAATAGGAATAAAAGATAATATTTATATATTAAGAACAGAAAAAGGAGTAGGTGTTTTTGATAAAAAAGGAAGGGAAATAATACCTGCAAAATATTACAGCATAACATTTTTTGGAGATAATGCTCTTAAAGTTATAGATAAAGATAATGTAAAAATATTTAATTATGCAGGAAAAGAAATTCTTTCAGTAAAGCTTTCAGATATTCAAAAAGAATGGAAAGATAATGGACAGCTTAATCTTAAGAAAAAAATATATCTTTTTAATTAAATCTAAAAAAGGAAATTTTAAAAAACTATAGAAAAATAAGTAAAGAATTTACGAGAGTAAATTTATTATGTGGCTGCATCTCAAAGGAGGATAGGATTGTTATGAAAAAAATACTTATACCGCTTGACGGAACAGAAAGAAGCATGCATTCAATAGACCTTGTGAAAAATCTTTATAATAAAGATGAAGTTGAGATTACTCTTTTGTATATAAAAGAGGATGTTAAGAACATGATTATGGAAGAAGACCTTATAGCAGCTGAAAAAGATATGCAGAGAATGACAGCTCCTGCTGTAAAAGAGCTTATTGGATATAAGTTGACTTGTGAGTTTGGGCTTATTGATCCAGGAAGCGAAATTGTAAAAAGAGCTATAATGAACAGCATAGATATCATTATAATGACTAAATCAACGAAAAAAGGGCTTACTCGTATGATTGGTTCTGTAACTAGTTATGTAGTGAGAAATACTCCTTGTATTGTAATGATAGTTCCTGAATAAAAAAACTTACCCTGTTAATGAAAAATAGTTCTATTAATTTTGTTTATTACATTAATAATGAACTATTTTTCAATGCAGGGATTTTTTTAGTAAAAAGCAATATTGTATTTTATAATTTATTAATTTAAGGGAGAGATAATGTTATTTAGAAAATCAGAAAAAAAAGATGTGAAAAACATAATGGAAATAATCAATGAAGCAAAAGATTATTTCAAAAATAATGGAATAGATCAGTGGCAGAATGGTTATCCAAATGAAGAAAGTATTTTAAAAGATATAGAAGAGGGAGAAAACTATGTCTTATGTGATGAAGAAGGAAAAATAATAGCTTCATGTGCAATTTCATTCAGGGGAGAAAAAAATTATCTTATAATAGAGAAAGGAAGCTGGAAAACAAATACTCCTTATGCAGTAATACATAGAGTAGCTGTAAGAAGTTCTCTTAAAGGAAAAGGACTTTCAGGTATTCTTGTAAAAGAAGCAGAAAAAATGTGCAGAGGAAAAGAAATAAAAAGTATAAGAATAGATACTCATCAAGACAACAAATCAATGCAGAGATTAATCCTTAAAAATGGTTTTGAATATTGTGGAATTATATATGTTGAAGATGGCAGTGAAAGACTTGCTTATGAAAAAGTACTATAACATATCTCCAATGTAAAAATATTGTAAACAAATTTGAATGTCGTGTAAAAAATTGTTAAAATTTTTTTACATGGATTTAATATTCAGAAAAAATTCAGGGAGGAAAAATGTATTTAGAGATTTTATGTAAAATCGTTGGAGGACTTGGTATATTTTTATACGGAATGGAAAATATGTCAGGGGGAATGCAGAAACTTGCAGGAAAAAGATTAAAGAAAATACTGGCAGTGCTTACAACAAATAGAGTAATAGCAGTTCTTATGGGGCTTTTTGTAACAATGCTTGTACAGTCATCTTCTGTAAGTACTGTAATGACAATTGGGTTTGTAAATGCTTCGCTTTTAACACTTAAGCAAGGACTTGGGGTAATATTAGGGGCAAATATTGGTACAACAATAACAGGTTGGATTCTTGTTTTAAATATAGGAAAATATGGACTTCCTATTGCAGGAGCAGCAGCTATTGCTTATGTTTTCTTAAAAGGGGACAAAGCAAGAACAAGAGCTCTTACAGTAATGGGACTTGGAATGATATTCTTAGGTCTTGAGCTTATGAGTAATGGTTTAAAACCTGTAAGAAGTATGCCTGAGTTTATAAGGCTGTTCCATATGTTTAATGCTGATACATATTTTGGTGTAGTAAAAACAGCATGTATAGGAGCACTTATAACAGGAATTGTGCAGTCATCTTCAGCAACTTTAGGTATTACAATAACTCTTGCTCTTCAAGGGCTTATTGATTACAATACAGCAGTTGCACTTGTTTTAGGAGAAAATGTAGGAACTACTGTTACAGCAATTCTTGCAACATTAAATGCAAATGCAAATGCAAAAAGAGCAGCTTATGCTCATACTATAATTAATATAACAGGAGTTTTATGGGCAACTACAATATTCCCATTTTATATTAAATTTTTAGAAAATTTTGCAGATCCTACAGTGAATATGACTATGGCTATAGCAACAGCACATACAATGTTTAATGTGATTAATGTAATATTATTTACGCCTTTTGTAGGATATCTTGCTAAGTTCTTATGTTTTATTGTAAAAGATGATAGCAGTTCATCAGAAAAAGTTACACAACTTGATAAACTGATGATAGGAACACCAAGTGTAGTTGTAGGTCAGACTAAAATAGAAGTTCTTAATATGGGACAAAATATAAAAGAAATGATATTTACTTTAGAAGAAGTATATGGAAAAAAAGAAGATATAAGTGAACAGCAGGTTGGAAAACTTCAAGAAATAGAAGATAAGCTTGATATTTATCAGCAAGAAATAACAGATGTAAACTTCCAAATTTTAAATAAAGATTTAGATGAAAATATGAAGGAAGAAACAAGACTTAATCTTGAAATCTGTGATGAATATGAAACAATCAGTGACTATCTTGTAAGAATTGCAAAAACACTTAGAAAACTTCATGACAATGAAATTGTTTTAAGTGAAGAAAAAATTAAAAAATTAATGTATCTTAATAATGCTGTAAGCACACTTTTCCAAAATGTAAATACAGCATATGAAACAAAAGACAGAGAAATGTTTATAAAAGCAATTGCTCTTGCAAATCATATTACAGATAAATTTAGAGAAACAAGAACATATCACCTTGAAAATACAGCAAAAGTTGAAGCGTCAGCTATGTTCAGTACAAGTTATATGGATATCTTAAATCACTATAGAAGAATAAGAGACCATATATTTAATGTTATTGAAGTTTTCACAAGATAAAAAATTATAGATAAGAAACTTGAAAAAACCAAAAAATCAGCTATTAAAAAAACTAATAGATATATTATAAATAATATATATTTTTAATTTCTTCTTATTCGTATTATCATTATATATATGAAATATTAAGCAAAAACTTTTTCTAATAGATAAGCTCCTAAATATTATATACAAGAAGCCGTTCTAAAAGATTTATTAAGTTTGCATAAAAATTTATATCTGATATCCGAAAAATTTTGGCTTAAGATATTTAAAATATTTTACACGAAACTTAGGAGGAAGGAAAAGTGAGTGAAGTTTTAATAAGAGAAATGAGAGATGAAGATTGGGAAGAAGTACAGGCTATATATAAACAGGGGATAGACAGTGGAACAGCAACTTTTATGAAAAATGTTCCAGACTTTGAATATTGGGACAAGGCTAAATCAAAAATAGGAAGACTTGTTGCAGAATATGAAGGGAAGATTGTAGGATGGGTAACTTTAAGTGCTACATCAGCAAGAGAAGACTATGCAGGTGTAAATGAAGTTAGCATCTATGTCCACGAAGATTATAAATCTCTTGGTATAGGAAAAAAACTTCTTCAAAAGGTTATAGAGGTTTCTGAAGCAAATAATATTTGGACTCTTCAGTCTGTTATTTTAGCAAATAATCTTTCAAGCAGAAAACTACATGAAAGTTGTGGATTCAGACTTGTGGGATACAGGGAAAGAATAGCAAAAGACAAACATGACAGATGGCAGGATTCAATTCTTATGGAAAGAAGAAGTGAAGTTGTCCATTAAAATGAAAAAGCTGCTAGGATTTATATCTTAGGCAGCTTTTTTAGATTTAATAAATATTTTTATATTCTAGATTCTATCTTCAGGAGTTATATATCCTTTATCTTTATAATTAACAGAGGAAACAACTTTTCCTGAAATGTCAAATTTTTTCCAAACACCATATCTTATACCGTTAAGATACTGTCCTTCCTGAATTTTTTTTCCTTCATTATTGTAGAAAGAAAACAGACCATTTTTAAAACCATTATCGTAATTTCCTTTTACTTTAACAGCACCATTAGGATAAAATTCCATATAATAACCATTATAGATACCATTTTTAAAGTTTTTTATAGAACTGCGTCCTCCCTCTTCATAGAAGAATGTAAATTTTCCTTCAGCAAGATCATCTTTCATAAAACCTTTTATTTGAATATTTCCATTCTCATAAAATTTTCTAGCAGTTCCGTTTTGCTTTCCATCTTTATAATATGTTATTAAAAGAGGAGAGCCATTTTTATAATATTCAGTGTATCTCCCTTGAAGTTTTCCATTTATAAGAGTACCGAAAGTTTTAATATTTTGTTTATCAGGATAAAGTGCACAAACTCTTCCTGAATTTGTTTTATCAAGAGAAAAAACAGCATTTTCCATATCTTTTAATTGATTTTGAGTATTTGAGCATCCTGCTATGAAAAGTACAGCAAGAAAGAAAAATAATTTTTTTACCATTATAAATGCCTTCCTTTTTTATTTAACTTAATTAATTGAATAACGGATCTTCGTCAATAGAAGGAAAATCACTTCTTGTATTAACAATGTTTTCTGTTTCAGAAGGAACAGAAACAGGAGCACTGTCTATTTCAATAGGGATTCCAGCATTGCTGTTTCTTACAAGAGTTTTTATATTTTCAAGTCTTTTTATAACACTTGAAGTGTATTCAGTAAATACAAATTTAGATTCTTTGGCAATATCTTCTTTTTTTACAGCAAGAGCAACATATGATCTGTTGTCATCAACAAGAGCAATTTTTTCTGTTGCTTTTAAAAGAAGAGTATCAGTTGTATAGTTTCTTAAATCAGGAAGAGCTGCTGTATATACTTTTTTAGTATTTGCATCTACATTAAGCATATAGCTGTTGAATATTGTAGCAACTTCATTTGAAATTTTTGTTTTAAGATTTTCTCTTGCTTGAGTTCTGGCTTTTCCTTCAGCAACAAAAGAACCTGCTGTATCTATTTTAGAGCTTCCTACTGCATAAAGTTCTGATTTTGAAACAGCAGCAGCTATTTTTTCCTGAGAGACTACACTGATTCCAACAGGAGTAAGAGTTGAAGGAAGATTAGTACATCCTGCAATTATTACAGCAATAAATAAAACTAAAAATTTTTTCATTACAAAACCTCCAAAAACTAAAAATTGTTGTCAGGATATATTCCCATATATTTATGAGGAACAGAGAGCATTTCTTTTATATTTTGAATGTCTTTTTCATCAGAAAAATTAATTTCCAGATATAGATACTCCTCTGAAAGAATATATGTATTATATAGATGATTATACAATCTATCTTCTATTTTGGCAAAGTTATTTTTTTTCAATAAAAATCCTATCTTTCCTGACATGATTTCAGAATTTTCTGTTTTTCCCATAAGTAGAAATTTTCCATTTTTATTTTCACAATAGTTTATTATAAAAATATCTTGAATATTTTCAACTAAAGGAACAAAATTACCATCTAAATTGATAAGGATATAGTCTAAGGATTTATATTTTTCTTTTAAAGAATCATTATCCTTAAAGAAATGATTGGATGTAAATGTGCCCAAAATGCTTATAAGAGCAGAAAGAGAATGGACATCTTCCCTAAGACCTATTTCAAATATCTTTTCATAGCTTCTGCATCCTGAAATAATTTGAGTAAAGAGACTTTTTATAATTTCTTTATCAAGTTCAGGAAATTTTTCTGAAAGATTTTTTAAGATAAATTTCTCTCTTTCAGGAACATAAAAATTTTTTTTCTGTTTTTTTATTTTTCCTACCATTTTTACAGTCTCAACTCTTTCTGAAATAAGAGCAGCTATGTTATTGTTGATATTATCAAGAGTAATACGCAAATTTTTTAAATCGTTATTAATTTTAATCACCTACATTTTATAAAAGTTTATGAATTTATTTTATATTATAATGTAATTAAAAGCAATTTAATATTGAAATATAATTAAAAATCCTATAAAATTAAATGCAGTATAAAAAAATTAAGGAGGGAGAAAAATGAAGTTTTTTTCTCTAAAGAAAAAGAAATATGCAACACTGACTTTAAAAGAGAATGAAGAACCACAAGTATTTATAGAAAAAGAAAAAGAAAAAAGCGGAATAACAGAGGAAGTATCAGAGCTTTGGGAAAAATGTCCAAGATGTTCTGAGATAATAATAAAAAAAGATATCGGAAGAAATATGCATAAATGTCCGAACTGTGATTATTATTATAAAATGGGGGCAAGAGACAGAATAAAACTTCTTATAGACGGAGGTTCATTTGAAGAGATGGATGCAAATCTTACAAGTGAAGATTTTCTTGAATTTGAAGGTTATAAAGAAAAGCTTGCTTCTGCAAAAGAAAAAACAGAGCTTAATGAAGGAGTAGTTTCAGGAATAGGAAATATTGAAGGGATAAAAGTAAGTATAGCTGTTATGGACTTTGGTTTCCTTGGAGGAAGTATGGGTTCTGTTGTTGGAGAAAAAATAACAAGAGCTATAGAAAGAGGAATTACAGAAAAAATTCCAGTTATAGTGGTATCAAGTTCAGGAGGAGCTAGAATGTATGAAGGAATAGTTTCTCTTATGCAGATGGCGAAAACTTCAGCAGCAGTTGAAAGACTTAAAGCTTCAGGACAGCCTTTTATATCAATTCCAGTAAATCCAACTACAGGAGGAGTAACAGCTTCTTTTGCAATGCTTGGAGATATAATCATGTCAGAACCTAATGCACTTATAGGTTTTGCAGGAAAAAGAGTTATAGAAGAAACAATAAAACAGAAACTTCCTAAAGGATTCCAGTCAAGTGAATTCTTACTGGAACATGGAATGATTGATATTATTACAAAAAGAGAAGATATGAAAGCTACTCTTGTAAAAATATTAAGAAATATTGTATAAATTTACGGAGGTTTATTGTGAAATACGAAAAAGAACTTTTGGATATAGAAAATAAAATTAAAGAACTTGAAAAATTTGCAGAGGAAAAAGAAGTTGATTTATCAAAAGAGATAGAAAAACAGAAAAAAATATATGCTGCAAAATCAAAAGAAGCTTATTCAAAACTTAGTGACTGGGATAAAGTTTCAATAGCAAGACATCCTGAAAGACCTTATGCTCTTGACTATATAAATGAAATAACAACAGATTTTGTTGAACTTCATGGAGACAGACTTTTTGGAGATGACAGTGCTGTTGTAGGAGGTCTTTGCAGAATAGATGATAAAAAATTTATGGTAATAGGAATTCAAAAAGGAAGAACTGTTGAAGAAAAAATAGAGAGAAATTTTGGTATGTCTAATCCTGAAGGATATAGAAAAGCTTTAAGACTTATGAAAATGGCAGAAAAATTTCATATACCTGTTCTTACTTTAATAGATACATCAGGAGCTTATCCTGGAATGGAAGCTGAAGAAAGAGGTCAAGGAGAAGCTATTGCTAGAAATTTAATGGAAATGTCTGGTCTGAAAACTCCAATAATTGCAGTTGTAATAGGAGAGGGTGGAAGTGGAGGAGCTCTTGCTCTTGGTGTAGCTGACAGAGTATATATGATGGAGCATGCAGTTTATTCTGTAATTTCTCCAGAAGGATGTGCAGCGATACTTTTTAAAGATGGAAGCCTTGCTGAAAAAGCTGCAAAGAATTTGAAAATATCAGCTCAGAACTTGAAAAAGCTAGGTGTCATAGATGATATAATACCAGAACCTTTCGGAGGAGCACATAAAGATCCAAAATGTGCAGAAATTAACCTAAAAAAAGTAGTTTTATTATCAATTTCTGAACTTGAAAAAATAAAAATAGATACTTTACTTGAAAACAGATATAATAAGTTTAGAAGAATTGGATTTTTTATGGGTGAGTAGAACTGTTATTTAATAATGAGCAGATTATTAAATAATCAAGAATTATTTTGAAAAAAGATGTTTTTGAAAAAAAGTTCTGCTGTAATTTTTATTATTTTGTAAATAAAAAATTAACTTATAAATTTTTTAGGAGGGAAAAGAGCATGAAAAGAATAGCTATATTAACAAGCGGTGGAGATGCTCCTGGTATGAATGCAGCTATAAGAGCAGCAGCAAAAATGGCACAGTACAAAGGAATGGAAGTATACGGGGTAAGAAGAGGGTATCACGGAATGCTTAGAGATGAAATATTTCCAATGGATGGGCGTTTTATTTCAGGGATAATTGATAGAGGAGGAACTGCTTTATTAACAGCAAGATGTCCAGAGTTCAAAGATCCTAAATTCAGAGCAATAGCAGCAGAAAATTTAAAAAGAAGAGGAATAGAAGGAATAGTTGTTATCGGTGGAGACGGTTCTTACAGAGGGGCAGATCTTCTTTCTAAAGAACATGGATTTAAAGTTGTAGGTCTTCCTGGAACAATTGACAATGACATTATAGGAACAGATTTTACAATAGGATTTGATACTTGTTTAAATACAATACTTGATGCAATTTCTAAATTAAGAGATACAGCTACATCTCATGAAAGAACAATTCTTGTTGAAGTAATGGGAAGAAGAGCAGGAGACTTAGCAGTTCATGCTTGCCTTGCAGGAGGAGGAGATGGACTTCTTATTCCTGAAATGGAGAACCCTATTGAAATGCTTGCATATCAAATTCAAGAAAGAAGAAATACAGGAAGACTTCATGATATAGTTCTTGTTGCTGAAGGTGTAGGAAATATTAATGAGATAGAAGAAGAGCTTAAGAAAAGAGTATCAACAGAAGTAAGAAGCGTTGTACTTGGACATGTTCAAAGAGGAGGAACTCCAAGTGGTCGTGACAGAGTTCTTGCTACAAGACTTGCAGCAAAAGCAGTTGAAGTTTTAGAAGCAGATGAGGGAGGAGTAATGATTGGAATAGAAGATGGTCATGTAGTTACTCACGAAATCTCTTATGCTTGGGAAGGAACTAAGAAAAACGATGTAATAGAATTATATCGTATGGCAGATATCTTATCAAGATAAAATAAAAAATATGAAAGGACTGAGTAGTTTTAATTACATCAGTCCTTTTTTACAATTATAAACTTTTAGGAACTATAACAGTAACAGTTTTTGCTGTGTTATATGTAACAAAACCTAAAGGTGCTCCTTTTGGTTTATTAAGATTTTTCTTTTCAGTGTATTCAACAGTAACTTTATCTCCCTTTGATGCTTTTGAATAAAAAGCAGCATAAAGGGCAACTTTTTCAACAAAACTATCATCTTCACTAAAATCTTCTTTTTTTACAATAAAATGTGATCCTGGTATATCTTTAACATGAAACCAAATGTCGTCTTTTCTTGCAAATTTAAAAGTAAGGAAATCATTTTCTTTGTTATTTCTTCCGAAGTATACAGTTTTTTCATTTATAACTACAGTTCCATAATTTTCATTATCTTTATTTTTGTTTTTATTTTTTAGAGTTTTTCCTTTAGGCTTAATTATTTTTTCACCAATAAGTTCATCTTCAATATTTTTAAGTCCTTTAAGGTCTGAAGATTTTTCTATGAAAGAAAGAACACTTTCCAAATAAATAATTTTTTGATTAAAAGATATCAGACGCTCTCTGCTTATCTCAAGACCTCTTTTCATTTTTGAAGCCTTTTTATATACCTTATTAAGGTTTCCCTGAGGATTTAAAAGTGGATCAAGGGGAATTATAATTTCTTTGTTTTCATAGAAATCATAAGCTTTTACAGAGTTATCCCCTCTTTTAATAGAATATAAAACAGATGCTAAAATATCTCCTATATTTTTATATTTTTCGTGATCAGACATAAGAACAATATCTTTTTCAATATTTAAAATAATCTTTTCTGTTTTTTTAACTTCTTTTTGTACAGAAGAAATAAGTTTTGTTTTTAAAAGATTATAAGAATTTGAAAGTGAGCACATTTTAATATATGTATTTACCATTTCACTAAAATTTTTATATTCTTTTACACTGTCCCATGCTTTAGGTTCTATATTTAAAACAGAAGCAAAAACAGGAACATCTTCTTTAAAATAGATTTTAGGAGCTATTTTATCATTTAGTATTTTCTTTAAATCATCATAAGAATGAATAAATTCAAGTGTTCTTTTTCCAAGTCCTTCCACTTTATGAAAAACATTACTATTTTCAAGATAATCTTCAAAGATAGTGCTTTCTATTTCAAGTGGGCTTATCTTTTTTTCCACAACAGGCTGAACATATTCTGCTCCAGGAAAAAGAATACGAAGAGAATTTTCTTCTAAGGAAAACTTTTTAAGAAGAGAAATTATTTTATTTTCTTCGTCTGTAAAAATAATATTTGAATGTTTACCCATAATTTCAAAATAAAGAAAATAGTTTTTTATTTCTCCAAGTTCATTAAGTTTTGAAAAATGGAATTTTAAAATTCTGTCAAAACCAAGCTGCTCTATATTTGAAAGAGAAGCATTTAAAAGATATTTTCTTAAAAGCAGAAGAAAGTTTGAGTTTTCTTCCATAAAATTTTCCTCTTTATCTTCGTTTATATAACATATTGGAAGAGACGGATTACAAGAGAAAAATAATGAAGTTCTGCCAAAGTGTATAGACAAAGAAAGAGTTGAATTTTGAAAAATCTTTCCAACTCTTTTGCTTTGAAGGCAGTTTATAAGTTCATCTTTTATTTTAGAGATAGATATCCCGTCAAGATAAAGCAATTAATCTTCCGCCTTGATTCCTATTAAGTTTTTAGCATCTAAAATATTTATCTCTAAAATAGTTCCGTCAGCTTTTTTTAGAGCTATTTTATCTGCTTCTTTTGTTTCAGCTATTTCAAGAACAGTGTAATGTTCAATTCCATGTTCTCTGAAATAGTCAAGTACTATAGGTGTTCCTTTAATTTCAACTATTGAAACTTTTTCTTTGACATTAAATTCTGTTACAGGAAGAGGCTTTAAAAATTCATACTGTCCCTTTAAGTTTTCAAGAATTTTTTCAAAAATTTTCAAGAAATGTTCAAGATCATCTTTGTCTATATTTTCAGTTATGTTTGAAACTATCATTTTGTGATAATTATTGTGATAGTTAAGAGCCTCAAGACCTTTTTTTGAAAGAGAAACATGAACTTTTCTTCTGTCTGTACTTGAACGAGCTCTTACAACAAATCCTTTTTCTCCTAATTTTGTTATTGCAACAGTTGCTGTTCCCATTGTTATTGCAAGTCTGTCAGAAAGTTCGTTCATTGTAACTGAATCTTTTCCGATAGCTTCAATAATATGAAGTTCTGTATGAGTAAGACATTTAATTCCTCTTTTTAGAGCTAAATCTTCTGATTCGTAAAATAGTTTATAGAAATTTTCAAATACAGTATTTACTTTTCTTCCGTAAGATGACATTTAACTATCCCTCCTTTTTCAGGTTGGCTATTCTTTCTGCATAATTTCCTTTGAAAACATAAGAACCTGCAACAAAGATATTTGCTCCTGCTTTTATACATTTTCCGATTGTTTCATCAGTAATTCCTCCGTCAACTTCAATGTCAACATTTGGATTCATTGCTCTTAATTCTTTTATTTTTTCAACAGCACTTTCAATAAATGATTGCCCTCCAAATCCTGGATTAACACTCATAACAAGAACCATGTCAACATCATTTATAAGATATTTAACAGATTCTGCTGGAGTTCCTGGATTTAGAACTATTCCAGCTTTTACACCATAAGATTTTATTTGTTGTATAACTCTATGAGGATGAAGTGTAGATTCCACATGAATAGTAATCATGTCAGCTCCAGCTTTTACAAAGTCCTCAATATATCTTTCAGGCTGTGTTATCATAAGATGAACATCAAAAACAAGGTCAGTTTTGTCTCTTATTGATTTCATTACAGCTGGTCCAAAAGTTATGTTTGGTACAAAGATTCCATCCATTACATCAATATGCACCCAATCTGCACCAGCCTTATCTATTGCTTTAACCTCTTCCCCAAGTTTGCTGAAATCAGCTGATAGTATAGAAGGGGCAATTTTAATATTTTTCATATCTGTTCCACCTCTCGTTTTTTAATTTCTCATATACTTTTTTATAAAAATCATATCTTATTTTTGATATTTTTCCTTGCATTACTTTTTCTTTTATGACGCAGCCTGGTTCATTTATGTGGCAGCAGTCAAGAAATTTACAATATCCCTCTTCAAAAGTAAATTCTTTGAAAAGAGATACAAGTTCTTCAGCATTTTCAATGGGAGGAAGTTCCAAAGAAGAAAATCCTGGGGTATCAATAACATACCCTCCTTCTGAAAGTGCTATAAGATTACTGTCTCTTGTTGTGTGTTTTCCAGCTTTTAATCTTTTGCTTGTTTCTCCAACAGCAAGTTCTTTTTTATTTTGTATAATATTTAAAATACTTGATTTTCCTACACCACTCGGTCCTCCGAAAGCAGTAGTCTTTCCTTTTATAATTTCTTTTACTTTATGAATATTTTCATTTTTTAGTGTTGAAACTAAAAATAAAGGTATATCTATATTTTTTAGATAAGAAAGTTTTTCAGTAAGTTCTTCTTTCTCGTCTTCAGATAAAAGATCTGTTTTATTTATAACAACAATAGGAGAGATTTTATGATAAATGCTGTTAAGAATAAGATTGTTTAACCTATCCAGCTCAATTTCAGGATCTTTTGCAGCAAACTGAATAACAAGATAATCAATATTTGCAACAAGAGGTCTGTTGATTATATTTTTTCTTTCAAAGACATTCATAATAAAATTATCTTCAGAAATTTCAACATAGTCTCCTACAACACAGTTATCTTTTTTGTCTTTTCTTTTTAGAACTCCTCTTAGTCTGCATTCATGTTGTTCTGTACCGTCATCAACATAATAGAATCCCTGAATTTTATTTATTACTCTTCCTTTAATCAACGATTTATTCATCTCCTTATATTATTTACTTATCACAAGATTTATATTTGAACCTGCAGAAACTCTGCTTCCTGCACTGATACTAGTATCAACAACTATTCCACTTTCAAGTCCAGGAACTTCCATTTTTGTAATTTCTCCTACAAAAAGAGACTGAGATTTAATAAGGGCAGTAGCTTCATTAAGAGTATACCCTACAACATCTGGAACTCTTACTGTTTTTGAAGATGCTCTGCTGCTTACAAGAATAGATATTCCTTCATTTATATCTACAATGCTTCCAGCTCTTGGAGTAGTAGCGATGACACAGTTATATGCAAGGTCTGAATTTGTTCTTGAAATTTCTTTTATTTTAATTCCTTTTTCTTCTAAAAGAGAACGGACTTCAAAAAGCTGTTGTCCATAAAAGTCAGGAACTTCAAAATAATTTTCTCCAGCACTTACCCAAACTTTTACAGTTCTTCCTCTTTTTACAACTTTATTTTCAACAGGTTCCTGCATGAAGATTTGACCTTCAGGCAGATTTGAATAATCTTTACCTGCTACTGCTACAACTACAGTTCCTTTTGGTATCATTTTTTCTGTTTCTTCAACAGTCAGCCCGATAAGGTTTGGAGTTTTATAAAAATAATTATTAAAATAGTTATTTAAAAATATATTTATTCCAAAAAACATAATAAGGCAGAATGATAAGATGTAAGAAAAAATTATGAAAAATTTCTTCATTTATCCTCCTAAATTTATTTCTGAAAGAATTTAATTCGTTTACTAAAATGATAACATATGAACCTCAAAATATCAATAATTACTTGCTAAAACTTGTGTTAAATGATAAAATAAAATGTATTATTCCACAGATTTTTATAATCAAAAATTATTTAAGATAGAATGTTTTAGGAGGAAAAAATGGAAGGTATTGTTGAGGTTTTAATTTCTAGGGAGAAAGTTGAAGAGCGTATCAGTGAACTAGCAGCAATGATAGAAAAAGATTATGCTGGTAAAAATTTGGTATGTGTGGGGCTTTTAAAAGGTTCTGTAATGTTTATGTCTGATCTTATAAAATCAATAAATCTTGATTTAAGAATTGATTTCATGAAAGTATCAAGTTATGGAAGTGGAACTAACTCAACAGGAGTTGTAAAAATCCTTAAAGATGTTGATTTAGATCTTACAGGAAAAGATGTTCTTATAGTTGAGGATATTATTGATACAGGTCTTACAATAGTAAATGTAAAAGATTTCTTAAGCAAGAAAAACCCAAATTCAGTAAAAGTATGTACACTTTTAGATAAACCAAGCAGAAGATTAGTGGAAGTTAAAGGGGAATATGTAGGATTTGAAATTCCTGATGAATTTGTTGTTGGATATGGATTAGACCTTGATGAGAAATACAGAAACATTCCTTTTGTTGGAAAATTTGTAAAAAAATAAGAAACGGAGTTTATGATGTCGTTTAAGCATAAAAAGAAATACGGTCAGAATTTTTTAACTGATCAGAACGCTGTGCTGGAAAAAATTATGGAGGTTTCTAAAATAGAGCCTCATGAAGAAATTCTTGAAATAGGACCAGGAGAAGGAGCTTTAACAGAGCTCCTTCTTGAAAAAGCAAAAAAAGTTACATGTGTTGAAATAGATACAGATCTTGAAAAAATTTTAAGAAAAAAATTTGCAGGAAATGAAAAATTCAATCTTATAATGGAAGATATTCTGAAAGTAGAACTTGATAAAGTTATTGCTCCTCATACAAGAGTAGTTGCCAATATACCTTACTATATAACATCTCCTATTATAAATAAACTTATTGAAAACAGAGACAAAATAGACGAAGCATATCTTATGGTGCAGAAAGAAGTGGGAGAAAGAGTCTGTGCTTCTTCAGGAAAAGAAAGAAGTGTTCTTACTCTTGCTGTTGAATATTATGGAACAGGTGAATATCTTTTTACTATTCCTAAAGAGTTCTTTAATCCTGTGCCTAAAATTGATTCAGGTTTTATCTCAATCAAGTTTTACAATGACAGAAGATACGAAAAACTTATTCCTGAAGATATATTCTTTAAATATGTAAAAGCTGCTTTTTCAAATAAAAGAAAAAATATTGTAAATAATCTTTCAACACTTGGAATTTCAAAAGATGTTGTAAAAGAAAAACTTGAACTTTTGAATATTTCTCCAAATGAAAGAGCTGAAAATTTAACAATAGAGCAATTTATAAAACTGGCAGAATGTTTTGAAAAAAATTAAAACTGCTTCAGGAGGATTAATGCAAAGCTACGAATTTAAAATACAAAGCAGAAAAGAAGATATAGACTTTATAAATAAAATAATAGAAGCTTATGAAGAAGTGGGAGTTGTAAGAACAAATGATGCTCAGAGAGGACTTATCACAATTATAAGCACAACAGATTATAAAGATCTAGCAAGAGATATAATTTTAGATTTAGGAAAAAATTATGTGAAAGCTGAAATACTTGAAGAAGGACTTTGGAAAGGAGTCCTTTAAGATTTAGGAGGATTTGTACAGAATGGAAAAATTAGAAAATCTGTTAAGTTATATTTTAAAAGGACTTGTTGAAAAACAAGATGAAGTAAGAATTACTTATGAACTTATAGATGACACTATTATCTTTAAAGTAAATGTTGCTGAAGGAGAAATGGGAAGAGTTATAGGTAAAAATGGACTTACTGCAAATGCAATAAGAGGAGTTATGCAAGCTGCAGGAGTAAAAGATAAATTAAATGTCAATGTAGAATTTTTAGACTAGGTCTGGTGATTTAATGGATCTGGTTACTATTGGAAAAATAACAGGAACTCATCATCTTAAAGGAGCTGTAAAAGCTAATATAAGTTTAAGCACTCCTGAAATTATAGTTGGTGAGAGAGTTATGGCAGAAAAACCCGATGGGCAAAAAAGAATCTTAAGTGTAAAAAAACTTTCAAATCTTGTTGGAGATAAAGTTGTAATAGAGTTTGAAGAAATCACAAATAAGACAGAAGGAAATCTTCTTGCAGGAAGTTTTATAAAAATAAATAGAGATATTCTAGGTATGTCTGAAGATGAATACCTTCTTGAAGACCTTTTAGGAATGACTGTTATAACAGCAGAAAATGAAAGTATCGGAAAAGTTGTTGATGTTTTTGATACAGCAGCACATGATATAATTGTAGTTGAAGATGAAAACACAGAAACTCTTATTCCAAATATTGAGAACTTTGTAAAAGATATAGATTTTGAGAAAAAAGAAATTTATGTAGAAATTCTTGAAGGAATGAGAGAAGTTAAAGGAAGTGTTTCAGAAAATGATGAGCTTGATTAAACTATATTAGTTTAAATATAATTTATTTAAGTTCTGCTAAAGGAGAAAAAATTTTGAAAATAAATATTTTAACTTTATTTCCTGAACTTTTTACAGCCTTTAAGTCACAAAGTATAATAGGAAGAGCAGTAAAAAATAATCTTATAGAGATAAATATTATAAATATAAGAGATTTTTGTTTTGACAAACATCAGCAGGCTGATGACACTCCTTTTGGAGGAGAGGGAGGAATGGTAATGAAACCTGAACCTCTTTTCAGAGCTTTGGAAAAATGTGGAGGAAAGGTCATTTATACTTCTCCTCAAGGAGTTACATTTAATCAGGAGCTTGCTCTTAAACTAAAAGATGAGGAAGAAATTACTATAATAGCTGGACATTATGAAGGAATAGATGAAAGAGTTGTTGAAAATAAAGTGGATATGGAAGTCTCAATAGGAGATTTTGTGCTTACAGGAGGAGAATTACCTTCTATGGTAATGATTGATGCAGTAGCCAGGCTTATTCCAGGTGTTATTACAAAAGCATCTTATGAAAATGATTCATTTTTCAATGGACTTCTGGATTATCCTCAGTATACAAGACCAGCAGAGTATATGGGGCTTAAAGTTCCTGATGTTTTAATTTCAGGAAATCATAAAAAAATAAAAGACTGGAGAATGAAAGAGAGTCTTAAAAGGACATATTTAAGGCGTCCCGACCTTTTAAAAAACAGAAAGTTTTCTAAAGAGGAAGCAAAGTTTATGAAAGAAATTCTTGAAGAATTAGCAGAGGGGGATAAATAATGATATACAGACTAAATGGTTTTGAACCTGTTATAGGAGAAAATAATTTTATTGCAGATACAGCTGCTCTTATAGGAAAAGTTACAACAGAAAGAGATGTATCTATATGGTTTTCTGCTGTAATGAGAGCAGATGTATGCAGTATATATGTGGGAGAAAAAACAAGTATTCAGGATAATGTCACAATTCATGGAGATAAAGGGCATGATGTAGTGATAGGAAAAAATGTTACGATTGGTCATAACTGCATTATACATGGATGCACAATAGGGGATAACTGTGTAATAGGAATGGGATCTACTATTCTTAATGGTGCTGTAATTCCACCAAATTCTCTTGTAGGAGCTCATTCTCTTGTAACTCCTTCATTAAAAGCTGAAGAGGGAACTCTTATTATAGGAAGTCCAGCAAAAAGTGTAAAAAAACTTCCAAAGGAACAGCAGGAATATTTAAAAGATGCTGCTGATCTTTATGTTGATGAAATAGATGTTTATGCAAATAAATTAGAAAGGGTGAAATAATTCAGATGAGAGATAAAATATATTTAGGGCTTGTACACTACCCTGTTTATAATAAAAGAAAAGAAGTTGTATGCACTTCTGTTACAAACTTTGATATTCATGATATATCAAGAAGCTGTAAAACATATGATGTAAAAGAATATAATCTTATTGTTCCTGTAGAGGCTCAAAAACAATTAACAGAAAGAATCATAGGATATTGGCAAGATGGAACTGGAGGAGAATACAATAAAGACAGAGAATCTGCATTTACAATAACAAGAGTAAAAGATTCAATAGAACAATGTATTGCAGATATAGAGGCAAGAGAAGGACAGAAGCCTGTAATAATAACAACATCTGCCCACACATTTCCTAATTCAATAAGCTACAAAGGGCTTTCTGAAAAAGTATTTTCAGATGACAAACCTTATCTTTTCCTTTTTGGTACAGGTTGGGGATTAATTCAGGAAGTTATGGATATGTCTGATTATATTTTAGAGCCTATAAGAGGGAATACAAAATATAATCACCTTTCTGTAAGAGCCGCTGTTGCTATTATCTTAGACAGAGTTTTGGGAGAAAATTAATCCCAGCTCTGTTTCTTAATTTTGGAGGATATATAGAATGGGAAAGAGAGTTACTATAAAAACAAGATCTGATTTTTTTAAAAATGCAGGTGCTGAAAATATAAAAGTTAAAGAAATAATGTTTGATGAGAGAGTAAAAAAGCTTAAAATTTTCTGCACTCTTGGAGGACCTTGTTATATATGCGAAACTGATTTAGTCTGTAATGACCTCCATAAAAAGTTTGGAGACAGTTTGAGCATAGAATTTGAAATAGAATATGAAAATAATGAAATAACAAGAAATGACCTTATGCAGATTACAGAGAAAGTAATCAGTGAACTTAAAAAGAAAAATGCAGTATCAAGGTCATTTCTTTATCTATACAGAATAAAAATAGAAGAGAGAAAAATTATTATTGAACTTAAGAATGAACTAGCTATAGAAACTCTTTACGAGTCAAAAATAAATATAAAATTAGAATCTCTTTTATCTGAATATGGAATAAAAGATTTTCAGGTACATTTTGTTCCTGGAGATTTTTCAAAAGAGCTGGAAGCTGCAAACAGTAAGCTTGATGAAGTTATGATAACACTTACTAAAAAAATGGATGAAGAAAATCTTAAAAATTCAGTTTCTCAGAAACAAAGCAGTGATAATATGTCTCAAGGACAGAGATACACAGCTGTTTCAAGCAGAAAAACAAAAGATATAAAAGGAACTTCTATTCCTCTTGATGAATTTGGAGAAATCTATGAAAATGATGTTTGTGTATTAGAAGGAGAAGTTTTTAATGTTGATAAAAGGGAATTAAAAACAGGAAATATTCTTTACACAATAAGAATTACAGATAACTCTAATTCAGTTACAACTAAAATGTTTTCTAAAGGGGAAGACATAGATGTAAAAGTTGGAGATTATATAAAAGTAAATGGAAGAAAACAGATAGATAAGTTTGATGATAATGAAGAAATTCTTATGTTAAGCAGTATAAATAAACTTGAACATTCAAAACAAGCAAAAGAGGACAAAGCTCCTGTAAAAATGGCAGAACTTCACACTCATAGTAAGATGAGTGAAATGGTAGGGGTTACAGATATAAAAGATCTTATAAAAAGAGCTAAATCTTATGGACATACAAGTATGGCAATAACAGATTATTCAGTTGTTCATACCTTCCCTTTTGCATATAAAGAAACTAAGAAAGACGAAAACTTCAAAGTTATTTTAGGATGTGAGATGTATATGGTTGATGATGAAAAACCAATGGTAAAAAATCCTAAAGATAAATTAATTGAAGATGAAACTTTTATAGTATTTGACCTTGAAACTTTTGGACTTAACTCACATGAACATCCTATAATTGAAATAGGGGCTATAAAAGTTCAGGGAACAAGAATTGTAGATAGTTTTTCTCAGCTCATAAACCCTGGAATGCCAATTCCTGAAAAAATACAGGAGATTACAAGTATAACAAATTCTATGGTTGCAAATATGCCAACTATTGAAGAGGTGCTTCCTAAATTTTTAGAGTTTGTAGGAGATGCTACAATGGTTGCTCATAATGCAAGATTTGACATGAGTTTTATAAGAAGAGAATGCAAAAGAATAATGGGAATAGATTATGATCCTTCTGTTATAGACACTCTACAAATGGCAAGAGATGTAATGCCTGACTTAAAAGGATATGGACTTGGAAGTCTTACAAAAAAACTTGGTGTTGCTCTTGAAAATCACCATAGAGCAGTTGATGACTCTCAGGCAACAGCAGGAATGTTTATAATTTTCCTTGAAAAATATCTTGAAAAAGGAATTAAAAACATAAAGGATATAAATGGAGGTTTTCCTCTTAATATTCAAAAACAAGATACATCAAATGTAATGGTTCTTGTAAAAAATCTTACAGGGCTAAAAAATATGTATCAGCTTGTATCAATAGCTCATAAAGATAATTTTGGAAATAAAAAACCAAGAGTAACAAGAAGTGATTTAAAAAGACTGAGAGAGGGACTTATAATAGGTGCTTCAAATACAGTGCATTTTATGAATACAAGTGAACTTGTATTAGATTATCTTGATTATAATTTTAAAGATGTAGAAAAAGCTATTGATTTCTATGATTATGTAGAGCTTCTTCCTAAAGAAGCTTATAATGAATTTATTGATGAGGATGGAACTAACAGACTTTCTTCTTATAAAGCAGTTGAAAAAATGAACAGATATTTTTATGATATATGTCATGAACATAATATTCTTGTTACAGCAAGTTCAAATGTCCATTATCTTGATAAAGAAGAAAAGGATATAAGAAGTATTCTTCTTTATGGAAGTGGGAATATATTTAAAGCAAGCCAATATATGACAGATAATGGTTTTTATTTTAGAACTACAGATGAAATGCTTGAAGAGTTCAGTTATCTTGGCGAAAAAGAGGCTGAAGAAATAGTTGTTGAAAATACTAATAAAATTTCAGATATGACAGAAAAAATTCAGCCAATACCTAGTGGATTTTTCCCACCTCATCTTGATAATGCAGAAGAAACAGTAAGAAGCATGACTTATGAAAAGGCATACAGAATATATGGAAATCCTCTTCCTGAAGTTGTAAGTGCAAGACTTGAAAGAGAATTAAATGCTATTATAGGAAATGGTTTCTCAGTTTTATATCTTTCTGCACAAAAACTTGTAAAAAAATCTTTAGATAATGGATATCTTGTAGGTTCAAGAGGATCAGTAGGTTCATCACTAGTAGCTTATATGATGGGGATAACAGAAGTTAATGCTTTATATCCTCACTATATTTGTGATAATCCAGAATGTAAATATTCAGAATTTACAGATAAACCAGGAGCAGGAGTAGACCTTCCTGAAAAAATATGTCCAAAATGTGGAAGGCCTTTAAGAAGAGATGGACATTCTATACCTTTTGAAGTATTTATGGGATTTAATGGAGATAAAGTTCCTGATATTGACCTTAACTTTTCAGGAGAGTATCAATCAGAAATTCACAGATATTGTGAAGAACTTTTTGGAAAATCAAATGTATTTAAAGCTGGAACAATATCAACTCTAGCAGAAAAAAATGCTATTGGTTATGTAAAGAAATTTTATGAAGATAATAATCTTCATGTTAGTAAAGCTGAAATTATAAGAAAAGCAGCTAAATGTGAAGGGGCAAAGAAAACCACAGGACAGCATCCAGGAGGAATGGTTATTGTTCCTGGTGAAAAATCTGTATTTGATTTCTGTCCTATACAGCATCCTGCCAACGATATGACAAATGAGTCTATCACAACACATTTTGATTATCATGTAATGGATGAACAGCTTGTAAAACTTGATGTACTTGGGCATGATGATCCTACAACAATAAAAATGTTACAGGAATACACAGGAGTAAATGTTTATGATATTCCTATTGCTGATCCAGAAACTTTAAAAATTTTCTCAGGAACAGAGGCTCTTGGAATAACTCCTGAACAAATAGATTCAACTGTAGGAACATTTGGTGTTCCTGAATTTGGAACTTCTTTTGTAAGACAGATGCTTGTGGATACTCTTCCTAAAACATTTGCTGAACTTGTAAGAATTTCAGGGCTTTCTCATGGAACAGATGTATGGCTTAATAATGCTCAGGAATTTGTAAGAAGTGGAGAAGCAACGCTTTCTGATATAATAACAGTTCGTGATGACATAATGAACTATCTTATAGCTCAGGGGCTTGATAAGGGAAAAGCATTTAAAATAATGGAATTTGTAAGAAAAGGAAGACCTTCTAAAGAACCTGAACAATGGGAAGAATATTCAAATCTTATGAAAGAGCACCACATAAAAGAATGGTATATAGAATCATGTAAAAGAATAAAATATATGTTCCCTAAAGGACATGCTGTTGCTTATGTTATGATGGCAATGAGAATAGCTTATTTTAAAGTGCATTATCCTCTTGCCTTTTATGCAGCATACCTTACAAGAAAAATAGAAGATTTTGATTTTGAAATTATGGGAAATGAAAAATCTCTTAAAGAAAAAATGAATGAATTAAAGAAAGAAGTTAAACTGGATGTTAAAAAGAAAACTCAGCTTGCACTTTGTGAAATCATAACAGAAATGCATGCAAGAGGGTATGAGTTTTTAGGTATAGACCTTTATAAGTCTGAAGGTTTCAGATTTACAATTGAAGATGGAAAAATAAGAGTTCCTCTTTTAGGAATTGCAGGTCTTGGAGGGGCTGTAATTGAAAATCTTCTTAAAGAAAGAGAAGAGGGAAAATTCCTTTCTTATGAAGATTTAAAAAGAAGAACAAAAATGTCTTCAACAATAATTGAAAAATTAAAAAGTTTAGATGCTATAAAAGGGCTAAATGATACTAACCAGATTACACTTTTCTAAATTTTAAAAGCAGGAGAAAAATGATGTTTACTTTAAAAAAAATGGATAAAAAATATGTAGGAACAATCCTTGTGTGTTTTGCAGCTTCTTTATGGGGATTTGATTCAATAGTTCTTACTCCTAGGCTGTTCCATTTAAAAGTTCCTTTTGTGGTGTTTATGATACATTGCCTTCCTTTTTTAGTAATGAGTATTTTCATAGGAAAGAGGGAAATGAAAAATATATCAGCTCTTCCTAAAAAAGATATAATGTTTTATTTTCTTGTGGCACTTTTTGGAGGATGTATAGGAACTCTTTCAATAGTAAAATCTTTGTTCCTTGTAAACTTTCAGCATCTTACAGTAGTAACTCTTCTTCAAAAAGCACAGCCTATATTTGCTCTTATTTTAGCAAGAGTTATTTTAAAAGAAAAACTTGGAAAGAATTTTTTAAGCTGGGTTATATTTGCACTTATTGGAGGATATATAATGACTTTTGAATTTACTCTGCCAAGAATGGTAGAGGTAAGTTCAAGCAACATATGGAAAGCTGTTTTATATGCTCTTCTTGCAGCATTTTCATTTGGAAGTGCTACTGTTTTTGGAAAGAGAATATTAAGTCATTCAAGTTTTGTTACAGCACTTTATACAAGATATTTTTTCACAACTGTAATAACTTTATTTATTGTTCTTTCAGAAAGTCAGCTTAACCTTATATTTAGTGTGACACCTTTTGAATGGCTGATATTTGCAGTTATAGGAATAACAAGTGGAAGTGGGGCTATTCTTCTTTATTACAGAGGACTTAGATATATTGATGCAAGTGTTGCAACAATATGTGAACTTTCTTTTCCTATATCTTCAGTTGTTTTTGATTATATTTTTAATGGACATCTTCTTACACCAGTGCAGTTTGCAGGAGCTGCTGCTCTTATTTTTGCAATATTAAAGATAAGTAAAAATCAAAAATAAAAAATTAAGGATTGTTGCATTTTCAATATTCTAAAATTTTATTTTTATAGATTAGAAAATGCAACAATCCTTGTTTTATTATAAAAATTTATAAAATTTTATAAGTTATTTAAAATCCAAATTGATTTCTTTTAGAGAAAAGTCCAAAAATTCCTCCAGTGTGAATAAATAAAATATTTTTAGAGTCTTTAAAAGTTCCTTTTTTAAGTTCACTATAAAGTCCTCTCATAGTTTTTCCAGTATATACAGGATCAAGTATTATCCCCTCTGCTTCAGCAAAATCACAAATAAATTCAAGTTCTTCTGGTCTGCTTAGAGCATATCCATCTCCTACATATCCATCTATTATGTGCATATCATCTTTTGTAATTTCAAATTTTCTATCAGGAATATAAGTTTTTACTTCTTCAAGAATAGAGCATACTTTATCTTTAAAATATTCTGCACTGTCACATACATTTATTCCTACAATTTTTTTGTTGCTTTCTGTAAGTTTATTTCCAAGATAAAGTCCAGCAAAAGTTCCTCCTGATCCTACTGCAGTAACTATTGTATCAAAAGTTATTCCAAGTTCTTTTTCCTGATCAAGAATTTCTTTAAAACAATTTATATATCCAAAAGTTCCTATTCCATTTGAGGCTCCTTCAGGGATTATATAACCTTTTCTGCCTTTTTCTTCAAGTTCTTTAAGGATATTTTCCATTATTTCCTGTCTTCTTTCTCTGTAGTCTTCACTGGAAATAATTCTTATATCTGCTCCCATTATTTTATCAATAAGGTAGTTTCCTTCCATTTCAGGTGTTTCATCAGATCTTAAAACAAGAACAGATTTAAGTCCAAGCTTTATTCCAGCAGCAGCAGTAGCCCTTGCATGATTTGATTGGATTCCTCCACATGTAATAAGAGTGTCACAGTCATTATTTATAGCTTCATTTATTGAAAATTCAAGCTTTCTTATTTTGTTTCCTGAAACTTCACTTCCTGTTTGATCATCTCTTTTTATATAAATATTTTCTTTAAGCATAGTAGAAAGTTTTTCTAGTCTTTCAATTTTTGTTGGAAAATTTCCAAGTTTTAATTTTTTTGATATCATTTTCTTACCTCCGAAAAATTTTTAAATAAGAATAAGGCTTACAGCCATAACAGCCATTCCAAATATCATACTGTAAGTTGCAGTATGATGATTTCCATTTTTTTGTGCTGATGGAAGGAGTTCATCAAGAGAAATGTAAACCATAATTCCAGATACTGCTGCAAGAAGTATTCCAAAGAAAATCTCATCCATATAATTTCTTAAAAGAATATATCCAAATACAGCACCTAAAGGTTCAGAAAGTCCTGAAAACAAAGCAAAGGCAAAGGCTTTTTTTCTATTTCCTGTAGCATAATATATAGGTGCAGATACAGCAATACCGACAGCAATATTATGTATTCCTATTGCAGCTGCCACAGAAAAGCCAAGGGCAGTGTCTTTTAAAACAGAAGTGAATATTGCAATACCTTCAGGAAAATTATGAATAGCAATGGCAAGAGCAGTCATAACCCCCATTCTATATAATGATTTATTGTTACAGCAGTGACAACAGTCTTCATGTTCTTCTTCTTTTTCTTCATGTTCTTTCAGGCAGAATTTTTCTGTAAAAATCATAAAAATCATTCCTGCAAAAAATGAAGTAATAGCAAACCACAGTCCTTTTGTTTCTCCAAATCCTTCAGCAAGGCTTTCTCTTGCTTCAGGAAAAATTTCAATAAATGCTACATATATCATAACTCCGCAGGCAAAACCAAGAGAGGCAGAAAGAAATTTATTATTACTTTTTTTCCCTGCAAAAGAAAAAATACTTCCTATTCCCATTGCAAGACCTGCAGCCAAAGTCAATGCAAATGCTGTTAAGATATTTCCTGTTTCCATGTCAGTCTCCTTTTTGTGTAAATTTATTCTGTCATTATTATACCATAAATTCAGATATTTTAAATACATATTTAATTACTAAAAAGATAAGGAATTATTAAAAAAATAAAAGCCAAAAATACAAAATTTATAGAGAAAAAATTTTAAAATGTATTTTTGGCTTAAAATTAATTATTCATATCTTGTCCAAATCTGTTTTTTCCTATTAGTCCCTTTTTATCAATAGAACCTTTAACAAGAAGTTTTCCATCATCTTGAAGTTTCATATAGCTGTTGTATGTTTTTCCGTTGACAGGATTATAGATTTTTCCATTTTCAAATTTGTCATTAAAATAAAATAACATATGTTTTATTATATCACAAAATTTTTTAGAGTAAACATATTTAAAATAAAATTAGAAGATTTTTATTTGTGAAAAGTAAATATTAAAATAAAAACTGCTACAGATTTAAAATTTCAGTAGCAGTTTTTTTGTTTATAATCCTTTTGCAATATCATCAAGTTTTACAGCTGTTGTAAGAACTTGTTCTAAATCATCAAGAAACAGCATATTTGGTCCATCACAAGGAGCACTGTCAGGATTAGGGTGAACTTCAGCAAAAATAGCATCAACCCCTATTGAAAGAGCAGCTTTCATAAGAGGGAATACATATTTTCTTTCTCCTCCAGAGCAGCTTGAAAGTCCTCCAGGAATTTGTACAGAATGAGTTGCATCAAAAACAACAGGCACTCCAAATTTTCTCATTTCTAAAAGTCCTCTCATATCAACAATAAAATTATTGTATCCAAAAACATTTCCTCTTTCACAAAGAAGAACTCCTTCATTACCTATTTCCTGCATTTTAGTCACAACATTTTTCATATCCCAAGGAGCAAGAAACTGTCCTTTTTTAACATTTACAGGAAGTCCTGTTTTTCCTGCTGCAATTATAAGATCTGTCTGTCTGCAAAGAAAAGCAGGAATTTGAAGCATATCTACAACTTCAGCAACTTTTTCACATTGCCAAGGTTCATGTACATCAGTTATAACAGGAACTCCAACTTCATCTTTAACTTTTTTTAATATTCTAAGCCCTTCTTCCATTCCAACACCTCTGAAAGAATGAATAGAAGATCTGTTTGCTTTGTCAAAAGAAGATTTAAAAATATAATTTATTCCTAATTTGTCACAAATTTCTTTAATTTTTTTTGCTACTGCAAGAGACATTTCTTCGCTTTCAATGGCACATGGTCCGGCTATAAGAGCAAATCTCTTATTTCCTCCGATTGTAAAATTTCCGACTTTTACTTCTTTTGTCATTTGTAAGCTTTCTATCATATTATTTTTCTCCTCTTAAAATTAGATTAGCCAGAGCTTCTCTGACAGCCTCCCTGTCATCAAAATGTCTTTTCTCTCTTCCAATAATTTGGTAAGTTTCATGACCTTTTCCAGCTATAACTATTATATCATCTTTTTCTGCATTTTGCACTGCTATCTCAATTGCTTTTGCTCTGTCAGGTTGAATTACATGGTTATCTTTCTGAAGGCCTGCAGCAATTTCTCTTATGATTTCTTGAGGATCTTCTGTTCTTGGATTGTCAGAAGTTACAATTGTAAAGTCACTGTATTTTTCAGCAATTCTTCCCATAACAGGTCTTTTTTCTCTATCTCTGTCCCCTCCACATCCAAATACAGAAATAACTCTTCCTGTTTTTAATTCATTTACACTTTTTAAAATATTTTCAAGGGCATCTCCTGTATGTGCATAGTCAACTATAACAGTGAAATCAGCATCAATATTTACAGGTTCAAATCTTCCTGGAGCTCCATGTATATATTTTATTTTTTCAAGAATATCTTCATCTTTCATACCTATGCACTTAACTGCTCCGATTGCACCAAGAAGGTTATAAAGATTAAATTTTCCAAGAAGTTTAAGTTCAGTTTCATATTTATTATTAAATATTTTAAGTTCAACTTTTTGACCATGTCTTGAAATATGTTCAATTTTTCCTGTTATATCTCCTTTTTCAAGTCCATAAGAAAGTCCGTTTGTATATTCTATATATTTTTGTCCATATTTATCATCAATATTTATAACAGAGTTTCTTGTATCTTTTAAAAGAGAGAATATTTTTTTCTTAGCATTAAAGTAATTTTCCATATTTTTATGGAAGTCCATATGATCTTCTGTAAGATTTGTGAATATAGCTACATCAAGTTTAAGCATGTTTACTCTTCCAAGTTCAAGTCCGTGAGAACTAATTTCCATTACTAAATATTTTAAATTTTTATCAACAGCTTTTTTACACATCTTTACAATATCAAGTGACATAGGAGTTGTATTTGGAGCAGGAATTATTTCATCTCCTATTTTATATTCTACAGTTCCAAGTCTTGCTGTTTTGTCTTCTCCAAGAAGAGCTTCAAGTATATAAGTTGTAGTTGTTTTTCCATTAGTTCCAGTAACTCCTATTATTTTAAGAGCATTTTGAGGATAACCATAAAAGTTTGAAGCAATTTTTCCCATATCTTCACTTAAATTTTCTATGTAGTAAAAGTTTATTCCTTCAATAAGAGGGATATCCTTTTTAGATACAAAAATAGTTTCAGCTCCATTTTCAACAGCTTTTTCTATAAAATTATGTCCATCAACAGTATGTCCTTCAAGAGCAATAAAAATATCACCTTTATTTATTTTTCTTGAATCGTATTCCATATTTTTAGCAGAAAGATCTTGTTTTACTTCCTGAAGTATTTCATAATTTATTCCATTTAAAATTCTTTTTATTTCCATTGTGCTACTCTCCTTGTTGTTTTATATCTCAATACTATATTATATAATATTTATTATTTCTCTTGAATTCTCCAAAAATATATTTGTTATGTTCATACTTTTATCTTTGACGATATATTTTCTTATATAGTTTATAATATTTTTGTTCATTTTTTTTGTACATGATAGAAATTAAAGATAAAGGACTGTTACAAATCTATAAAAATAAAATTTTATCTTGTGAAAATATTTTTTATTTATATTGTTCGTTTCACTAAAAATGACAAACTCACTTCGTTCAGACAGTGTCATTTTTCAGCGTTCAACTCACTTCATAAATTACAAAAATATTTTCAATATTCTAAAATTTTATTTGTATAAATTAGAAAATGTAACAGCCCTTTATAAAAAATTAATTTCTTACAAGACTTTTTTCATTAACTCCAAAGAAAACTTTTTCTGTTATATAAATTACAGCTCCATTAAGAATGAAAGCAGGTATAATTTCATATAAATAATCCCCATATCCTAAATATTTCCATAAAATAATGGCAACAGTTCCAGCAATCATTCCACTGAAAACACTTTTCCAATTAAGCTTTTTACAATATAAAGTCATAAGAACAGCTGGACCAAAAACTCCTCCAAATCCAGCCCATGCATAAGCAACCATTGAAAGAACTTTAGCATTTGGATTTAATGCAAGTATATAAGCTATAGCAGAAATAAGAATTATTCCAGCTCTTCCAGTCCAAATTTTTTCTTTTTCACTTGCATCTTTTTTTATATATCTATAGAAGTCTTCCGTAAGTGTTGAAGATGAAACTAAAAGCTGAGAATCTATAGTTGACATTATTGCAGAAAGAATTGCAGCAAGAAGAACTCCTCCTATCCAAGGATTGAAAAGTTTTGAAATAAGATATATGAATATTTTTTCAGAATCTCCTCCAAGTTCATTAACAGATTTAAAAACTGAAATTCCTGTAATTCCTACTGCCACAGCACCAATAAGTGAAATAACAACCCATATCATAGCTATGTGTCTTGCTTTTGTAAGTTCTTTAACAGATTTAACACTCATAAATCTTATAAGAATGTGAGGTTGTCCAAAATATCCAAGCCCCCATGCAATACATGAAATCATTGTAAGAATTTCTGCTGTTCCTCCTCCGTTAAAAATTCTTAAAGAAATATTTCTTACTTCCATAGCAGACTGTATTCCATCAATTTTACCTCCATGGAAGTATGCAGCAGCAGGAACAACTATAATTGCAAAGAACATAAGTGCTCCTTGAAAGAAGTCTGTCCAACAGCAAGCAAGATATCCTCCCATAAAAGTATAAAATATAATAGTGAATCCTCCAATAAGGACAGCAGTTCTATAATCTATTCCAAGTATACTTTCAAAAAGTTTTCCAGCAGCAACAAGTCCTGAAGCAGAATAAACTGTAAAAAAGAAAAGTATGACAACAGCAGAAAATGTTCTTATATATCCTTTTTCATCTCCTAATTTTCTGCTTAAAAAATTTGGAATAGTCATAGTGTCTGTTTCCTCTGTTTGAACTCTTAATTTTGCAGCAACAAATTTCCAGTTTAAATATGTTCCAAGTGCTAGTCCAATGATTGTCCATATTTGACTCATACCTGAAAGATAAACAGCACCAGGAAGTCCCATAAGAAGCCATCCACTCATATCACTGGCTTGTGCAGAAAGAGCTGTAACCCAAGAACCAAGTCCTCTTCCACCAATTATATAATCTTCAGAACTTTTTGTTCTTTTATAAAAATAAACTCCTACACCCATTAAAAATAATAAATATATTCCAAAAGTAACTAAAGTTTCAATTTTTGCCATTTTAAATTTCCTCCTAAAAATATCATTCTAAAATTTTATCTTTTTCTCCAATTATATAGTATTTAATTTCTGCTTTTACCCTTTCGGGAAATTTGTTTTTTATTTTTTTCATAAATATCTATCCTCCATAAAGTTTTAATTAAAATAAAAAGACCATTCAGAGCATACTTATATGCGTCTAAATGGTCTCATAATTAAGAAATAAAAAATATAAATTAAGTTTTTTCTTCAATTACAGTTCCATAGACGCAAATTCAATCCGTCTTTAATCACAAAATGAATTTGCATCTATGAAAAATCACAAACACAAATTCCTTCTACGGAACCATGGGGTTAAGAGTAATTGAAAGTAAAACTTTTTTAATCATTTTTTATCTCCTTTAATTTTATTTTGTATAAATCTGATTATACACACTTTTAATTTAAATGTCAAATTTTTATAAAACTTCTTCAAGTATTTCAATCAGAGAACTTATACTTGTTGCTTCAATAAGTCTCTTTATCATATCTTGGTTATCAATTATTTCCATAAGTTTTAAAAGTATATCTATATGGCTTCTATTACTTACAGCACCAAGAACAAAGATAAGATAAACCTTATCTCCAAGATTTTCATCAAACACTACACCTTCATTAATTTTTAAAAGAGAAAGACAGTTTCTTGAAACTCCGTCTTCAGGTCTTGAGTGTGCAAGAGCTATTGTATCGTTGATTACAATGTATGCTCCAAATTTTTTTACATTGTTTACCATTGATCTTACATAATTTTCTGTTATAGAATTATCTAAAAGCAAAGGTTTTGCAGCGAGTCTTATAGCGTTTTCCCAATTTTCAATACTATCAATTATATTAACTTTACTTCTTATATCTTTTTCTAACATAAAGTATCATCTCCCGCCGTTTTGTTCTCTTAATTATACCATATTTTTTTTAATCTTAAAATATTTTATGCTAAAATTATTAAAACTATAATATAAGGAACAATATCTTTTTGAAGAATCTATAAAATAAGGGCAGCAGCTCCTTTTATTCCTGCATCATTTCCAAGAGTACCAAGGACAATATTAAAATCATTAAGAGTTACAGCAAGGGCATATTTAGGAAGTTTATCTTTTACTCTGTCAAGAAGAATATCTCCTGCAAGAGCAACTCCTCCTCCAAGAATAACTTTTTGAGGATTTATAATATTTAAAATATTTCCTATACCCATAGCAAGGTATTCAGCTTCATAATCTACTATTTCAAGAGAAAAAGCATCTCCTTCTTTGGCTGCATCAAATACATCTTTTGCTTCAAGCTTGCTTACATCCCCATTTATTTTTTCATATAAAAGATTTGTTTTATTTACAAGAAGTCTTGAAACAGCTTCTCTTTCTATTCCAGTTGCAGAAGCATAAGCTTCAAAGCAACCTTTTTGTCCACAACCACAAAGTTTACCATCTTTTACAAGTTTCATATGTCCTATTTCTCCACCTGCACCAGTGAATCCAGAGATAAGATTTCCATCCACATAGATTCCTCCTCCGATTCCAGTTCCAAGAGCAATTGTTACACTTGAGCTTGCTCCTTTTCCAGCACCATATTTTGCTTCTCCAAGAGCTATAACATTAACATCGTTGTCAAGTCTTGTAGTTTTTCCACTTATAATTTCAAACATTTGTGAAACATTAAGATTTCTTTCCCATGGAAAGTTTGCAAAAAATCCAACGACTTTTTTATTCATAACAGGGCCTGGAATTCCCATTCCAACTCCTTTTAAATCTTTTTCATCTATATTAAGGGTGCTTAAAAGTTCTTTTATAGTTTCCCATATTCTTGTCATTGTTTTTTCAGCACCTTCAAGAGAAAGAGTTTTAATGCTTTTTTTTACAAGAATTTCTCCCTCCTCATTAACAATTCCTATTTTTGTATTTGTTCCTCCAATGTCAACACCTGCAATATAACTCATATATATTCCTCCGTTCATAATATACTCATATATTGACATTATAATTAATATTTTTATTTTTAGCAATAAACTTTAAATTATTTTCATACAGTAGGAAAGAAAAAATTACAAACCTCTTGATAAATAAAAAATATAGTGATATACTAATTTTATTGAAAAGTTAAAGAGGTAGTGTCATGAAAATAAATTATTACGCAATTTCATATTGGTGGTGCTAGAAAAAGTTTGTATTAAGTTAAAGATACAAACCATTTTGTAATGTAAAACTAAATGAAATTGTATCACTATCTAAAAAATAAATTAGTTTAGCCTGTGGTACTTTTATCACAGGCTTTTTTGTCAGAATTTATATGTTCAAAGAAAATGAATAGATACATTTTTATTTTTAGGAGGATTTTATGAAAAGAAGTTTATCTGGAATTCAGCCAAGTGGAACTCTTCACCTAGGAAACTATTTTGGAGCTATGAAACAATTTATAGAAAATCAAGATAAGGTTGAAGGATTTTATTTTGTTGCTGATTACCATTCACTTACATCTCTTACAGATCCAGAACTTTTAAGAGAAAGTACAAGAAATATTATTCTTGATTACCTTGCATTAGGACTTGATCCTGAAAAATCTACACTTTTTCTTCAGTCAGATGTTCCTGAGCATGTAGAGCTTTCATGGCTTTTATCAAATGTTACCCCTGTAGGACTTATGGAAAGAGGGCATTCATACAAAGACAAAATAGCAAAAGGATTTTTTCCTAATACTGGACTTTTGACTTATCCTATTCTTATGGCAGCAGATATTTTAATTTATGATTCAGATGTTGTCCCAGTAGGAAAAGACCAAAAGCAACATCTTGAGTTTGCAAGAGATATTGCAATGAAATTTAATCAGCAATATAAAACAGACTTTTTTAAGCTTCCAGAACCTATGATACTTGAAAGTGTGGCAGTAGTTCCTGGAACAGATGGACAGAAAATGAGTAAATCATATGGAAATGTAATTAATATGTTTGCTCCAAAAAATGTTTTAAAGAAACAGGTTATGAGTATTGTAACCGATTCAACTCCATTGGAAGAACCTAAAAATCCTGATAACAATATAACAGCTCTTTATAAGCTTTTTGCAACAAAAGAACAAGTAAAAGAGATGGAAGATAAATTTATGGCAGGAAATTATGGATATGGTCATGCTAAAAAAGAACTTCTTGAAATGATTCTTGAATATTTTGGAGAAGCTCGTGCAAGAAGAGAAGAACTTGCAAAAAATCCTGAGCTTGTAGATGAAATATTGAGAAAAGGTGCAGAAAAAGCTCGTGCAATAGCAAGTAAAAAAATATCAGAAGCTAAAAAAATAGTAGGTCTAATGGGAAATATCTACAAATAAAAGAAGAAAATTTTTATTTCAAAAATATTTCTTTGTTGACAACATTGTAAAAATCAGTTAATATATTTTTATGTTCATTCAAAAACAAATAGGTAACATGGCGCCCACAAGAGACTCATTAGGCAGGTGTAAAAACTGCTCATCTTGCATGGGTGGAGTGTGAGTAAAAATATATGGCAGCCCATGAGGCTGCTTTTTTTATTTTATAATTTTTTATTTTCAGGAGGAAAAAATGACAAATTTAGACCATTTTAAATACATCAGAAGATGTATTGAAATTGCTGATGAAGCTGTTGCAGCAGGGAATCACCCTTTTGGAGCTTTAATAGTTGACAAAGAGGGAAATATTATTGTTGAATCAGGAAATATTGAAGTTACTGAAAAAGAATGTACAGGTCATGCAGAAACAACTGCAATGAGAAAAGCTGTAAAACTTTATTCAAGAGAATTCTTATGGGATTGTACTTTATACTCTACAGCTGAACCATGTTGTATGTGCACAGGTGCCATTTATTGGGGAAATGTAGGAAGAATAGTCTATGGAATAAGTGAGAAAGATCTTCTTGCTCTTACAGGTGCAGATGAAGATAATCCTACATTTGATATGCCTTGCAGAGAGATACTTGCAAAAGGGCAAAAACCAATTGAAGTAATCGGACCTATAGCAGATGAAGAACTTGCAAAAGAAATAGCAAGAGCTCATATAGGATATTGGAATAAATAAAAGAGACGCTCGTATAATTTTGATAATAAGGATCAAAAGTCTCTACAGATTTACCACAAATAAATCTACTACGGGCTGACTTAATAAAGTCTGCCCCATAAATTTTTAAGGGGGAAATATAAAAAATGTCACAAAATAACAGCGGAATAGTTAAGTTTCTGGATGAAAAATTTCTTATTTCAGAAAGAGGAGGGAGTATAAGAAGCGAGTTCTTTGGAGGACTTACTACTTTTTTAACAATATCTTATATTATATTTGTTAACCCAGCAGTTCTTTCACTTACAGGTATGGATAAAGGGGCTCTTGTAACTGTAACATGTGTTGCAACAGCAATTGGTTCTTTTCTTGGAGGAATTTTAGGAAATGTTCCTATATCTCTTGCTCCAGGAGTAGGACTTAATGCTTTCTTTACTTTTACACTTGTTATGGGAAATGGAATATCTTGGCAAGATGCTCTTGGAGTAGTATTCTTTTCTGGAGTATTTTATCTTGTACTTGCAATATGTGGAATAAGAGAAAAAATTATAAATTCTATTCCTCAGCAGCTTTCAACAGCAGCAACAGTAGGAATAGGACTTTTTCTTTCACTTATAGGGCTTAAGAGTATGGGAATAATAGAAGCAAATCCTGAAACTCTTGTAAAAATAGCACCTATTACACTTCCAGTTGCTCTTTCATTTGCTGGTTTATTTTTAATGTATATTCTTGATATGAAAAAAGTAAAAGGTGGAGTACTTATAAGTATTATTGTTATTTCAATAGTAGGAATGATTCTAGGAGAAGTTCCTATGCCTGAAAAACTTTTATCAACTCCTCCAAGCATGTCACCACTTCTATTTAAACTTAATGTATTTGGAGTAATGAAAGTAAGTCTTCTTGGAGCTATTTTCTCATTTATGTTTATAGATCTTTTTGACTCACTAAGTGTTCTTATGTTCACTTATAAAGAAGTACAATTCAGAAATGAAGAAGAGAGAAAGAAAGGTCTTGGAAGAATGCTTCTTGCTGACTGTTCATCTACAATTATAGGAGCTCTTTTAGGAACAAGTACAGTTACAACTTACGGGGAATCAATAGCAGGTATAAAAGTAGGAGCTAAAACAGGTCTTGCTTCTATATTTACTGGATTATTCTTTCTTCTTGCTCTTTTTATAGCACCAATAGTTGAAGCTATTCCAGTTTTTGCAGTTGCTCCAGCTCTTGTTATAGTAGGAATATTTATGTTTAGAAATGTGGCACATCTTGATTTATCAAGCATGAAAGAATCAATACCTGCATTTATGACTATAATCTTTATGCCTATGACTCATAGTATAGCTATAGGGCTTAGTTTTGGATTTATATCTTATATCATAATAAATGTAGCATGTATGGATTTTAAAAAGATTTCTTTAACAATGTGGGTAATAGGAGCTCTTTCTGTTATAAACTTACTGATTTAAAAAATTATATAAATATAAAAATAAAAGGGCTGAGAAATTAGCCCTTTTATTATAGAGATTTTAAAAATTTTATTAATCTTCTGAAAAATATCCAAGTTCTTTAAGGAAAGGTTTTTTCTTTCTCCAGTCCTCTTTTACTTTAACCCAAAGGTTAAGATAGATTTCTTTTCCAAGAAGAATTTCTATTTCTTTTCTTGCTTCAGTACCTATTTCTTTAAGCATTTTTCCATTTTTTCCAATAATAATACCTTTTTGAGAATCTCTTTCAACATAAATATTTATATCAAATTTATCTTTTCCATTCTCTCTTCTTTCAACATTTATTATTTCAATAGCAATAGAATGAGGAACTTCATCTCTTGTTTTTAGAAGAATTTTTTCTCTTACTATTTCAGTAATTATTCTGTAAACAGGCATATCAGTATACATATCTTCAGGATAATATTGAATTCCTTCTTCAAGGAATGGATCTATTGCATTTAAAAGTTTAGCAAGACCAATACCATATTCTCCTGCAATTTCAACTATTCCATCAAATTTTCCAAGTTTTTCTGCAACCTCTTCTTTTTTAGCCTGAAGCTGTTCATCTGTAAGTTTGTCTATTTTATTTATGACAAGAATCCTTGGAGTTCTTCTCGCTTCCATGACTCTTTCCATTACAAATTCATCTCCAGTGCTTATTTCTTGAGTCCCATCAAGAATCATAAGAATAAGGTCAACATCTTTAAGAATTTTGACAGCACTGTTTGTCATATATTCTCCTAAAAGGTGTTTAGGTTTATGTATTCCAGGAGTATCAATAAAAACATATTGGTTTCCGTTTACATTTAATATTCCTTTTATAGTATCTCTTGTAGTTCCTGCTTTATCAGAAACGATAGCAACTTTCTCACTTACAAGTTTGTTTATAAGTGTAGATTTTCCAACATTAGGTCTTCCTACAACTGCTATAAATCCAGCCTTCATTGATTAATCATCTCCTATTCCTATTCTAATATATTCTTCTTTTATTTTTTTTAAAAGTTCATCTTTTTTTTCGTAAGGTGCTTCGTGTCTTTCATATTGACATCTATTTTTTATCATATGAGGAAGAACTCCTCTTTCCAGTCCAGCTTTTTCAGCATATTTTATAAATCTTGCTCTGAAATTTTGTCTGCTTAAATCGCAGAAAATTTTATCATCATAAGTATCTTTTACTATATTATTTCTATATTTTGTTACATATTCTTTTAATTCATAAGAGGATTCTTCTGTAAGTTCTGCAATAATATATTCATTTCCTGTTTTTACAGCGAAAGAATGGTAATCTTTTTCTTCCATTTCAGAAAGTTTAAGATTAAGAATATCTGTTATCTGCATTCCTGTTTCAGAAAGAAGTTTTATAATAATTCTGTCTCTTTTCCCTTTGCTGTCTTCTCCACAGCAATCTAAAATACTTTTAAGTTCATTAAGTTCTATTTTTCTTTCAGGAGTTTTCTTCTCCTTTCTTGACATATTAATCATTTCTGCAGGAGATTCATAAATTACTCCTATTTTTAAAAGAAACTTATAAAAACTTTTAATAGAACTTACTTTACGGATAATAGAGTTTTCAAGATATTTTTTTTCCATGTATTTTATATAATCTGCTATATCATTCTTATTTGCAGATTCATATGGTTTTTCTCCTAAAAAATTTTTAAAATCAACCAAATCTTTTTTATACATGCTGAGACTTATCTCTGAAACAGTTTGTTTTTCATATGATGCTTTTAAAAATTTTTCAAGTAAATCTTGTTCCATAAATTACTCCTCTGACAGTAATTCTTTTGCATGACTTATAACAGCATCTGAAACATTTTCTCCTGCAAGCATTCTTGCAATTTCATTAACTCTGCCTTTATCATCAAGCTTTCTTACTGTTGTGACTGTTTTATCATTTTCTGTTTTCTTTTCAATAAAGAACTGTTCTGAAGCCTTAGAAGCAATGGCAGGTGAATGGGTAATACATATAACCTGTGCATTCCTTCCGATTTCTTTTAATTTTCCTGCAATTTTTCTTACAGTTTCCCCTCCAACTCCTGTATCAATTTCATCAAAAATAAGGATAGGAATATTGTCAACATGAGAGAAAATAACTTTAAGAGCCAGCATGATTCTGCTGACCTCTCCACCAGAAGCAATTTTTTGAAGTGGCTTTGGTTTTTGTCCTGCATTTGTAGAAATAAAAAATTCTATGTTATCAGAACCATTTTTTGTCATAGTATCTTTTTCTTCAAGAGAAATTTCAAATTTTGCATCTTTCATATTAAGATATGTAAGCTCATCTCCAAGCTGTTCTTCTATTTTTTTAATACATTTTTTTCTTATTTCTCTTAATTCAAGTGCAGATTTCCAATAATTTTCTTTTGCTTTTTCTCTTTCTTTTATGAGTTTTTTTACTTGAAAGTTACTTTCATCAAGATTTTTAAGTTTTTTATCTATTTCAGTTCTATATTCTAAAATTTCTTCAATAGTACTTCCATATTTATTTTTTAATTTTCCTATAGCATCAAGTCTTGAAATAACTTCTTCAAGTCTTCCTTCATCAACTTCAATTTCTTCATTAAGGCGTTCCATAGAACTGACACAGTCTTCAAGATCATAGTAAACTCTTTCTAATCTTTCAAGATTTTCTTGAAATTCTTCTCCATAGTCAGCTATTGATTCTATATTTTTTTTACTTGCATATATTATGCTTAAAGCATTAACTTCACCATTTTTAAGACAAGCTTCAGCCATAGAAAGTTTTTCTTTTATTTTTCCAGCATTAAAAAGTTTTTTATATTCATTTTCAAGAATCTCATCTTCATCTTTAACAAGACTTACTTTATCTATTTCATCAAGTTGAAATTCATAAAATTCTTTCTTTTCTCTCAGCTCTTTTTTTTCTTCATCAATTCTTTCAATTTTTCTGTCAAGTCTTGTAAAGTCATCAAGAGCAGTTTCAAGATTTTTTCTTATTTCTTTTGTTTCATCTTCAGTGAATTTATCAAGAAGCTTTATGTGATTTTCTTTGTTAAGAAGCATTTGATGTGAATGTTGCCCTACAATATCAACAAGTGTTCCCATTATTTCTTTAAGTCCAGAGACAGGAACTCTCATATTATTTACAAAAGCTTTTCCTTTTCCTTTGCTGTCCATTGTTCTTCTTACAATTACTTCTCCCTCTTCAGCTTCTATTCCAAGTTCTTCAAGCTCTTTTTCCTGCTCCTTATTTACACTGAAAACTCCTTGTGCAACTAGAAGTTTTTCTCCATCACGGAGCATTTCTATATTTGTTTTTTCTCCAATAAGAAGATTTATACCACTTAAAATTATGGATTTTCCTGCTCCTGTTTCCCCTGTAAGAGTTATAAGTCCGTCTCCAAATTCTAAATCCAATTTTTCAATTATAGCTAAATTTTCTATCTGAAGTTCTTTTAACATAGATTATCTCCCCACTTTAATTTCTCTTTAAGTACAGAATAATAATTTCTGTTTTCAGGACAAAGAAGTTTTAATTTTTTGTCAGAATATCTTACTTTAATGTCATCATCTCTGGTTATCTTTTTCCATGAATCTCCGTCAGCAATTATATAACTTTCTCTTTTACTTTCAGGATCATCTTCAACTTTTACATATATTTCTCTTTTTATATCTATTACAATAGGGCGTGTAGTAAGATTATGAGGCGCAATAGGAGTTATTAAAACAGCATCAAGATAATGGGAAATAATAGGTCCTCCTGCTGAAAGAGAATAAGCAGTAGAACCAGTAGGAGTAGAGATAATGACTCCATCTCCTCTGTATGAATTTATTTTTCCTTTATCAGAATAAAGTCCTATTTTAACAGGACGCCTTGCCATACCTCCATTTGAAAAAACAGCTTCATTGAGAACAGACCTTTTTTCTCCATTAACCCATATGTCAAGAAGCCCTCTGCTATCTATATTATATTTTCCTGAAAGATATAATTTACATGTATCAACAGCTTCATCTGCCTTAACTTCTGTAAGAAATCCAAGACTACCAGCATTTACAGCAATAATTATAATATTTTCATTTTTTATAATTTTCTGAGCAGCACGGAGAAGAGTTCCATCTCCTCCTATTATTACTGCAAAATCAGCTTTTTCTATACAATTTTCAGAAAGAATTTCAACATTTTCTTCTGTTAAAAATTTTTTAACTTTATTAAAGCAGATAACAGCACTGCTTTTTTCTTCATTATAAAAAATAACACATTTTTTCATAGTCTCTCCTATAGGCAGAACTAAAACATTATTTCAGGATTTATAGGTTTAAGATTAAATCTTACTTCATAGTATAAATTTGGTTTTCCTTCTGTTGAAAGGCCAAGAATTCCAATAGGTTCTCCAGCTTCTACTCTTTGGTTTACTTTAACTTTTGCTGAAATTATATTTCCATAGACACCTATGGTATTATATCCATAGTCTATCATGATAACTTTTCCAAGTCCTTGAAGTTTATCAACATATATAACTTTTCCTTTCATAGAAGCTCTTACTCTGTTACCAAGATTTGAGTTTATTTCAATACCGTTGCTTAGAACTGATTTTGCTTTTTCCTGCTTAAATCTGACAACAATATTTCCTGCTGCAGGTTTGACAGCTTTTCCTAAATTCTTTTGTGCTTTTGCAAAATCAACATCTTTTGATATTGTAGTTCTTTTTTTAATGATATCTTCAATTTCTTTTTCTATTCTTTGTTTTTCTTTTTGAAGATTACTTATAGTTTTTATATGGCTGTTTTTCTCTGAATTCAGCTTTTGAATAAGTGCATTATGTTGCTGTTGTTTTTTTGCAATCTGATTTTTTTTATCATTAAGCTGTGATTTAAGTGAGCTTAGTTTTCTTTTTTCTTTTTCAATGTCAGCTTTAACAGTGGCAATATTAGCTTGAACATCTTTAATTTTTGTCATTCTATTTAAATCTTCATAAAGAACTCTTGCAAACTGTCTTTTAATGACACTTTCTTCTTCAAAGCCAGTATGACTTTTACTTCTCCTTGACCAAGCAATAATTTTTGCATCAAAAAGAGCTTTTTTTCTTTGAAGCTCATTTGAATTAAAAGTCATATTTCTTTGTCCGTAGTCAATATTTTTTGAAACTACTTCAATGTCTTTTTCTATTTTATTTTTATCTCTTTCAATAGATTCAATATCTTTTTTTATTTCTTCTATTTGTTGAGCTATTGTTTTCTTCTCTATATCTATATTTTCAATTCTTTCATTTTTAGCTTTTATTTCATTATCTAGTTTTTTAAGCTGTGCTTTCATATCATCAACAGAAGCTGCAGAAGCTACAAAAGATAAAGCAAGAAAAAAAACCAGAGTTTTTTTCATAACTTCTGTTTTCATCTTTTGACTCCTGTTCTTTTATAGACAGGCATAAACCAAGCATAAAGAACTATAAGAACAGTTGCCCCTGTCTGAAGATAAAGTATTTGTAAAAGACTAAGCACATCTGTAAAAATAACTCCTTGAATTAATGCTTTTCTTACTATGACATAAAAATTAAAGAAAAGCAAAAGACTTATAAACACAGCAACAGTAAAAGGAAGCAAATTTATATTTTTAGCCTTAATACGATTTCTTGGATTTGTGCTGTCTGTCATAACATTTGTAAGATAATCTGTTTCAATTTGAAATTTGAAAACAGAGTTAAGAATGAAAAGGGAGCAGATTATACCTGCTGCAAAAATTATACCGAAAAGATTTAGAATTCTTACTCTGTTATTTATTTCAGATATATATATTCCATCAATAAAAAATTCTTTTATTTCTTGAGTTTCTTCAAGAACAGACTGAAGTTTTTCAACATCTTCTGCATTTTTGAAATATATTCTTAAGGAATCAGGAAGAGGATTTTCTCCTTTTGGTATAACTATTCCTAAATTTTTCTGTAGATATTGAAAAGCTGTGTAGCTGTCTACATATGTAACTTTTTGAACTTCTTTAAGGTTTAAAAATTTTTGTTCCAGTTCTTCTTTTTTAGACTGAGAAAGGCTGCTTTGAAGTTCAGCCATTATGAAATTTTTATTTTTAAGTTCTTTTATATGAGAAGAGATATTTAAAAAACCAGCAAAGAACATATTGAAAATAAAAGCAGCAGCAATTATTCCAAAGAATCCTCTTCTTATTCCGGTAAAATTATTAATTTCTCTTTTTTCATTAGTCTTAAACATAACAGCACTCTGCCTTTCTTTATAGTATAGATAAAATTTAATTTAAAAATAAAGCTGAAAATAAAATTTTCAAGATTTAAAAATAGCTGATATTTTTAGATAGAAAATTTTATTATTCAGCTTTTAGAATTATTTTAATCAAATATACTTATTATAAGTTTTCTTTTATAACAGATATTAATTTTTCTGCAGTAAGTTCATATTTTTGAAGAAGTTCTTCTCCAGTTCCACTTTGACCAAATTTATCATAGATACCTACTTTTTTAACTTTAGTAGGGTGAACTTCTGATAAAAATTCAGATACAGCAGAACCAAGTCCTCCTATAACAGAATGTTCTTCAGCAGTAACTATAAATTTAGTTTCTTCTGCTGCTTTTAATATTGTTTCTCCGTCAAGAGGTTTAATAGTTCCTACATTTATAACTCTTACAGAAATTCCTTCTTTTTCAAGTTCTTCAGCAGCTTTAAGAGCCTCAGCAGTCATAAGACCTGTAGAAGCTATTGTAACATCTTTACCATCTCTTAATGTGTTTGCAATTCCAATTTGGAAATCATAGTTATCATCAAATAAAACAGGAACATTTAATCTTCCCATTCTGATATAAACAGGTCCATCATATTCAGCAGCAGCAAAAACCATTTTTTTAGTTTCAACAGCATCAGCAGGAGATAAAACAACCATTCCAGGAATAGCTCTCATTATAGCTATATCTTCAACAGATTGGTGAGATCCTCCGTCTTCTCCTACAGATATTCCTGCATGAGTAGGTGCTATTTTAACATTTAATTTAGGGTATGCTACAGTATTTCTTATTTGTTCAAATGCTCTTCCAGCAGCAAACATAGCAAATGTTGAAGCAAATGCTGTTTTTCCACAAGCAGCAAAACCAGCAGCTGTTCCAATAAGATCAGCTTCAGCTATTCCAACATTGAAATGTCTTTCAGGGAATGCTTTTTTAAACATACTTGTCTTTGTAGATCCAGATAGGTCTGCATCTAACACTACTACATTTTCATTTATTTTTCCAAGCTCAACTAAAGCTTCTCCGTAAGCTTCTCTTGTCGCTTTTTTTATCATCTTCTAATCTCCTCCTAGGTAAATTCCTGCAATTTTTTAGTCGTTTTTAGATAATTCTTCCAATGCTTTTTCAGCTTGTTCTGCATTAGGTGCACTTCCATGCCAAGATGCAAGGTTTTCCATGAAAGAAACTCCTTTACCTTTAACAGTTTTAGCTATAATCATTGTAGGTTTTCCCTTAACAGTTTTAGCTTCATCTAAAGCATCAATAATTTCTTTAAAGTCATGTCCGTTTATTTCAATAACATGCCATCCAAAAGCTTTCCATTTTTCTTCTAAAGGTGTAACATTCATAACTTTTTCAACTTCACCGTCTATTTGAAGACCGTTTGAGTCAAGGAAAGCACAAAGATTATCAAGTCCATAATGAGCTGCTGTCATAGCTGCTTCCCATACTTGTCCTTCTTGTTGTTCTCCATCTCCTAAAAGAGCATAAACTCTGTAATTTTTCTTATCAAGTTTTCCTGCAAGAGCCATTCCATTTGCAATAGAAAGTCCTTGTCCAAGAGAACCAGTAGAAGCATCAACTCCAGGAAGTTTTTTCATATCTGGGTGACCTTGAAGAGGTGAACCATATTTTCTTAAAGTCATTAATAAATCTTTTTCAAAATATCCTTTCTCTGCAAGTGCTGCATATAGTACAGGAGCTGCATGTCCTTTACAAAGAACAAATCTGTCTCTGTCCTCCATTTTTGGATTTTTAGGATCTACATTCATTTCAGAAAAATATAATGTAGTGACAATATCTGCTGCAGATAAAGACCCTCCTGGATGTCCTGATTTAGCATTGCAAATCATTTTTACAACATTTTTTCTAAGTTCGTTTGCTGTTTTTGATAAAAGATTAATATCCTTCATTTTTTCTCCTTTCAAATATATATTTAATTAAATTATATTATTTCAGTAATAAAATTGTCAAGAAAATAGGTGCATCTAAAAAGAAATAAATTTTATTTTTTTATTTCTTTTACATAGCTTATAATATATTTTCTGCTTTTATTCAGATTTTTATTTATTTCATCAAATTTAAAACTTCCTATAAAAAGAAAGATTAAAGTAAAAAGAATACAAGGTCTGAAAAATTTTTCTTCTTTAATTGTATGCTTAAGAAATGTCCAAAGAGCAAGAATTCCTAAAAAAAGAAATTCTTCAAATGATTTTGTCATATTAACAGTAATGTATACTGATATTATTATTGAAAGCATAAAAAGAATTTTACTTATTTTTGGAGAAAGAGCGATTCTTGCAATAGGAATATGCAGAAGAGCTCCTCTGCTCCAGCCTTTTGGAAAAAAATCAAAAATAAAATGAACTGCGAGAGCTAAAGCAAATCCTGCTATGAAAAATCTGAAAGTATCATTTTTTTCTTTTTTATAAAGTTCAATAAGCAGAAATAAAAAAAGTGGACTGTGTGTTAAAATACTTCTGTGCTGCAGCTTTAATTTAAAATCCCAGTCTGGAAATTTAATTCCAGTAAGGAAAGCTGTAATAGCTACGATTATACCTATAAGACCCACTTTGTCCACATATTCTAAAAATATTTCCATATATCTCTCCGTTTAATGTTTCATACATTTCTATTTTACTATATTTTTAGAAAAAAATCACTAAATTAAAAAATTTATGCCTTTATTTTTTTAATATTTCTCCTCTGTATATTTTAGAAGTTCTTATTCCTGGTTTTATTTCTCCTCCAATAGAATAAATTTTATTTTTAATAAGCACTAGTCCTTCTCCACAAGGAGCATTAAAAGGAAGTTCTCCTATTGATTTCCATTTATTTGTTTTTGCATTATAAATTAATATATTTTTATTCCATTTAAATTCTTCTGGATCTTTTTCAAAATAAGAAGCTTTAAATTTTAAAAGTTCTTGCCCTCTTAAAATTCCCATATTTTTAACTGCATTATCATAAACCTCTTTGTTGAATCCTCCTATTACAAGCATTTCATATTCATTTAATTTAACAGAAGAAGCACCGAGAAGAGAAAGTTTTTCTCCATTATATTCAACAGAAGATACTTCTGTCCATTTTCCTGTTTTGAAATTATATTTATATCCGTCAGTAAAAGCAGTAAGATTACCTCCACTAAAAACATAGATACAATCATTTAGAATTTGTGCTATACATTGAGTTCTTCCTTTTGCTCCAGGAACAGATGGAAGTTCTTTAATTTTTCCAGAATTTATATCAAATTCAAACATTTTATTTGTAGGTATTCCATTTTGAAATCCTGCAATAATATATAGTTTTCCATCTTTTTCAACAGCAGCTCCCTGTCTGAAAGAAAAAGGTAAATCTCCGATTTTTTTATAAGCAAGTTTCTCTTTATCCATATAGAAAAATAAAATGTCATTATCTGCTTCAGAGTTAGAGCTTCCTCCAATATAAAATATTCCTTTTTCATTTTTAACAGAAGCACCATAACCAATAGTATTTTTAAAATTTATATGATTTTTTATAGAAAGAGAATCATTTATATCTTCAAAAATAAAAATATCTGAATAAAACTTTTTTTCTCCCCCGTCAAGAATAGATTTTTCAGGAAAATTTGTTCCTCCTCCAACAATTACAAAGTTTTCAATATTACCTGCCATCATGCCTGATAATCCTATATTTTTATTATATCCTTCAGGAGCTGGAAGAGAACCAGCATATTCCCATGCAATTTGTTTTTCTACTTCTGGATTTTTTACAGGAGAAGAGAAACAACCTGTGAAAATTCCACAAATAATTAATCCTGTTAAAATTTTTTTCATTTGTATACCTCTACCTCTTTAAGAATAAATATAAAGCTGGAGAATAAAATTTTATTAAAAACTTTATTTCCAGCTTATCTTTAAATTTTGCTATTTTTTTTATAAACTATACAAGTTTAGCTAAAACTCCGTTGACAAACTCATAAGTTTTAACATCACCGTATTTTTTAGCAAGCTCTACAGCCTCATTAATTATAATTTCTTTTGGAGTATCTTTAAATAAGATTTCGTAAACAGATATTTTTAAAAGAGCTTTTTCAACATTTCCTACTCTTTCAAAACTCCATCCTTCCATTTTTTCATCAAGTTCTGCAAGGATTTTATCTTGATTTTCAGAAATTCCCTTTGCATACTCAACTAAAAATTCTTTTCCTTTCTCATTTAATTCTACCTCATTTTCTCTTTCTAAGTAAGAGGCTAAAACTGTGTCTAAATCTTTTCCGTTTATTTCTGATTCAAATACAATTTTAAATAATTCTTCTCTAGCTAGCCTTCTGCTCATTTTGTCCCCTTTAAATTAATCTTGTAATCTTTCAATTATTTTCTTTTTTATTTTTTTAATAACAGTGCTGTCTCCTATTCTGTAACCAAGATAAGTAACTAAAAGTATGAAAATTGTAGAAATTAATCCATACTCAACTAAAAGGACAGCGATTATAAATCCTGCAACAGCACCGAATATTTTTTTTCTGTTTTCTATAAAAGAAACTATCATATCTTCCAGCATGAAATCACCTCTTATGCATTAGGGCTGTTTTTTAATGAAAGTTTTTTGATTTTAACTTCAACAACATTTACATCAAGTTGAAGTTTGTCTTGAAGTTCATATTTAACAGCATTTTGTATTTCAGAAGTTTTTTCAGCAATACTTTTGTTAGTTTCCATGTCCATATAAATAGTAACAGTATGTTTTTTACCTTTTCTGCCGCAGATTATTTTTACATTTCTTACATCTTTGTCACGGTTTAAAATCTCTTTTATAATATTTTTTATAGAATCAATAGAGATTCTTACTTCTCCGTTTTCATTTTTTATAACATAACCTTCTTCTTTAGAAAAAAGTGAAGTAAATTTTAAAAGAGATATAAAAAGATATATAAGTGAAATAACAACAACAGCTGCATTCCACATAAATCCATCTATATTGAATTTAACAAGAAATCCAGGAACTGCTACATAAACAATTCCTACAATTGATAGAACAAATATCCCTAACCATGCAAAAAAGAATATAACTTTTCTAAGCATAAATATCACGCCCTTTAAAATTTTATAAAATTTCAGGTTCTACTGTATTCTCTTCATGGATTTTTATATCTTGTACAAATACATTTACCTCAACAACTTTTAGTGCAGTAAGTTCAGATACAGCTTTTAAAACAGATTCTTGAACTTTTTTAGCTACTTCAGAAATAGGATAACCATAATCAATTATGATGAAAGTATCAATACTGCATTCTTTTTCTCCCACTTCAACTTTTACACCGTTAGTTACTCTTTTTTTACCAAGCATTTTACTTACTTCGTCAGCTACACCTCCGGCAAGTTTGTAAACTCCTTCTACATCCTCAGTCGCTTTGGCAGCAATAGCTTTTACAACATCATCTGCAATTTTTATATTTCCTAGATTGTTCATAATGTGTCCTCCTTACAAATGTAATTATTTTGTATTATGATTTCCTATATAAAAGTTGTTTCCTTTATATCCTATATTATAACCCAAATTCTTTCTCAATAAAAGCAGTTGTTACATTTCCTTTTCTATAATTTTTATTTTTAAGGACTTGAAGATGGAAAGGAATTGTTGTGTCAACTCCTTCTATAACATATTCAGAAAGAGCTCTTTCCATTCTTGTAATAGCCTCTTCTCTGTCCATACCAAATGTAATTATTTTACCGATCATTGAATCATAATATGGAGAAATTTCATAACCTTGATAAGAATGTGAATCTATTCTTACTCCTATTCCACCTGGAGCTATATATTTAGTAATTTTTCCAGGAGAAGGAAGGAAACCATTTTCAGTATCTTCAGCATTTATTCTGCATTCTATAGCATGTCCATCAAGAATTACATCTTCTTGTGAAATATTAAGAATATCTCCTTCAGCAAGAGCAATTTGAAGTTTTATAATATCAATTCCAGTTACAGCTTCAGTAACAGTATGTTCAACCTGAATTCTTGTATTCATTTCCATAAAATAGAAATTATTTTTATCATCTACAAGAAATTCTAGCGTTCCTGCAGAATCATATCCTATAGCTTTTGCAAGTCTTACAGCAGCTTCACCCATTTCTTTTCTTACTTCTTCAGGAAGTCCAAATGAAGGTGATTCTTCTATAAGCTTTTGATGTCTTCTTTGTATAGAACAGTTTCTTTCTCCAAGATGAATAACATTTCCATGTTTATCTCCAAGAATTTGAATTTCTATATGTTTAGGATTTTCAACATATTTTTCAACGAAAACATCAGGATTATTAAAAGCAGCTTCAGCTTCGTTTTGAGCAGCAACGACATTTCTTTCAAGTTCTTTGTCGTTTCTGGCAATTCTCATACCTTTACCGCCTCCACCAGCAGTAGCTTTTATCATAACAGGATATCCTATTCTCTCTGCAATTTCTTTTTTAGCATCCTCAATATTTGTGATAATACCAGTTCCATTTGTTACAGGGACATTATTATCTATTGCAGTTTGTCTTGCAGTGGCTTTGTCTCCCATATTTTTAATACATTCATGACTTGGCCCTATATAGATAAGATTGTGAATTCTGCATATTTTTGCAAAACGGGCATTTTCAGATAGGAATCCATATCCTGGATGTATAGCGTCTGCTTCAGTTATTTCAGCAGCAGCTATGATATTAGGTATTTTTAAATATGATTCTCCCACACTTGCAGGACCAATACATACAGCTTCATCAGCCAGTTTAACATGAAGGCTTTCTTTATCTGCTTCAGAATATACTGCAACTGTTTTTATACCAAGTTCTTTTGCAGCTCTTATTATTCTTACAGCTATTTCTCCTCTGTTTGCAATAAGTATCTTTTTCAATTAATTTTCCTCCAATACAAAACTTTAGTCAGATAACTGTTTAACTCTTATCAGTATCTTTCCATAATCTGTCGCTTCTCCATTTTTAAGAAGAATATCTTCAATAGTTCCAGCAATTTTTGACTTAATAGGCGTTTTTATTCCTACAGTAGAGATATATCCTATAGTTTGTCCAGCTTTTATACTTTGTCCTATTGAAATAATTGCTTTGCCATCTTTATCATAGAAATAGAATTTTCCTATGTTGCTTGATTTTATATCTTTTATGCTTTCATCTTTTTCAGGCTCTTGAACAATTTCTTCTTCAATTGTTTCAGTCTGTATCTCTTCAGTCAAATCTTTTTTAATTTTTATTTTAAAATCTTTTTCCTCAAAATTAATTTCAGAAAGTTCTTTTTCACTAAGAATTCTGATTAATTCATCTATTAACTGCTTATCTTTATCCACGGAAACCTCCTGTTTTAGTTTTACTAATTTTACCATACCGTTAAAAATGTATCAAGATTAAATTACATTTGTTATTTAATAACTATACTCCCTTCTCCCATAAGGGTTATTATTTCTTTAATGAAGTCATTTGTAGGTGATACATAAGTTTTTGTTCTTACAACTTTTTTTTCAGTTTCTGTTTTTACAGCAAGACTTACAGGAGCTTCTCCTCTATAAGAGTGAAGAATTCTCTTTAATTTAGGAAGTTTTCCTTTGTCATCATCTTTTACAAGAATATATACAGTGTATCCTTTTTCATACGCAAGAACATCAGCTGAAATAATTTCTCTAGCTATAAGTTTTTTATTTTCTGTACCGTTAAAATAGTCTGTTTGAAGAAAACCAGATATAAAAACAACATTTCCTTCTAAAAAACTTCCGATATTTTTAGAAAAATCTTTTGGAAAAATAATTCCTGAAATTCTATTGAAATAATCTTCAAGTTCAAAGACTCCCATTATTTCTCCAGATTTTTTAGTAATTATTTTTTTTGTATCTCTTAAAATTCCAAAAATTTTTACAGGTCTATTATCGTCTTCATCTTTTATATCTTGTATCTTATCACTTTTATATGCTTCAAGAATAGCTTTATATTTATCAAGAGGATGAGCACTGAAATAAAAGCCAAGAAATTCTTTTTCTTTTTCAAGTTTTTCATCCATAGAATAGTCTTCTGTTTTCGCAAGAGAAAAACCATTTATACTTGATTTAGCTTCACCAAAAAGATTCATCTGTTGTATTTCGTCTTCTTTAAGTCTTTTTGTTGCAAATTCAAGAGCTTTTCCTAAAGATTCTATTTTTTCTTTTCTATTTCCAGGAACACCATCTAATGCTCCTGAATAAATAAGAGCTTCAACAGCTTTTTTATTCATACCAAATTGTTTTGTTCTAAATATAAAATCATCAAATGTTTTATATTCGCCGTTGTCATCATACTCTTTTTTTATTCCTTCTGCAACTTTTTCTCCAACATTTTTTATAGCAGACAGTGCAAATATAATTCCATTGCTATCAACTTTAAATTTTGATGCAGCATTATTTATATCAGGAAATTTAAGTTTTACTCCATGATTTTTAGCATCTTCAACATAGACAGCAATGTTTTCTATATGACTTATTTCAGAAGACATCAGTGCTGCATAATAATGTTTAGGATACATTTTTTTCAGCCAAGCAGTCCAATATGCAATAAGAGCATATGCAGCTGAGTGGGATTTATTAAACCCATATCCTGCAAATTTATCAATAAGGTCAAAAATTTCTGTAGCTTTTTCTTCAGAATATCCTTTTGCAACAGAACGGGAAATAAATTTTTCTCTATTTTCATCCATGATTTCAGCTTTCTTTTTTCCCATTGCTCTTCTTAAAAGATCAGCTTCTCCAAGGGAATAATCAGCCATAATATTAGCAATTTTCATTACCTGTTCTTGATAAAGGATGACTCCATAAGTTTCTTGAAGAATATTCTTTAAAGATTCATGAGGATATTTTATTTCCTCTCTTCCATTTTTGCAGTTAATAAAGTTATCAACCATACCAGATCCTAGAGGTCCTGGTCTGTAAAGAGCAAGAAGAGCGATGATATCCTCAAATCTTTCTGGTTTAAGTTTAGTAAGGATCCTTCTTATTCCATTAGATTCAAGTTGGAACACACCTAAACTATCTCCTTTTGAAAGCATGTCGTAAACTTCTTTTACATTAAGAGGAATATCATGAAGAATAATTTTTTTCCCTGTATCAGCTTCAATGTAATCAACAGCTCTCTGAATATTCGTAAGATTTCTAAGTCCTAAAAAGTCCATTTTCAAAAGACCTAAGTCTTCAAGTTCTTTCATTTGATATTGTGTAGAAATAACATTATCTTTATCACAGTAAAGAGGAACAGTTTCATTAAGAGGATCTTTTGTTATAACTATTCCAGCAGCATGAATAGAAGTATGTCTTACTTTATTTTCAATTCTTGAGGATATATCTATAACATTTTTAATATCCTTGTCTGTTGTATATAGTTTATTTAGTTCTGGTATGTTTTTTAAAGCTGTATCAATTGAATAATTGAATGGAATAAGTTTAGCAGCTTTATCTATTTTTGAAAGGGGTATATCAAGAACACGCCCTACATCACGAATGGCAGCTCTTGCTTTAAGAGTACCAAAAGTTACAATTTGTGCTACTTTATCCATTCCATATTTTTCTGTAACATAATCAATAAGTTCTTGACGCCTTTCTTGACAAATATCTATATCAATATCAGGCATAGATATTCTTTCAGGATTTAAAAATCTTTCAAAAATAAGATTATATTTTATAGGATCAAGATCTGTAATTTTAAGAGCATATGATACGAGACTTCCTGCAGCTGAACCTCTTCCTGGACCTACTGGAATTCTTTTTTGTTTTGCATAAGTAATAAAATCCCAAACAACAACAAAGTATTCAGCATATCCCATTTTATTTATAACAGAAAGTTCATATTCTGCTCTTTCTAAAATTTTTTCAGTGAGTCCACTTGGATATCTGTTTTCAAGCCCTAGATAAACAAGTCTTCTAAGTAAATCCTCAATGTTTTTAGTACATGTAGGGAGCTCATAATAAGGAAATTTAAAAGTTCCAAAATCAATATTTAAATTACATTTACTGCTTATCTCTGTTGTGTTATCAACAGCCTCTGTATATTCTTCTCCTAAAGATTCTATCATCTCTTCTCTGCTTTTTAGATAGAGCTCTTCTGTTTCAATTCTCATTCTTTTTTCATCAGAAATTTTTGCTCCTGTCTGTATGCATATCATAATATCTTGAAGAGTATGATCGCCTTTTTGTACATAGTGAGTATCGTTTGTAGCCACAAGCTTTATGTTATTTTTTTTTGCAAGGGCAGCAAGTTGCTTATTAAGTTCTTTTTGTCCTTCAATACCATTTCCTTGAATTTCAATATAGAAATTATCTTTTCCATAAATATTTATATAAGATGTGACAGATTTTTCAATATTTTCTTCAGGTTCTCTGTCAAGAATTCTTCTTGAAATTTCACCTTGCATACAAGCAGAAAGACAAATAATTCCTTCGTTATGATTTTTTAAATATTCTTTATCTATTCTTGGTTTATAGTAAAATCCGTTGATATATGCCTCAGAGCTTATTTTCATCAAATTTTTATATCCCTTTTCATTTTTTGCAAGAAGAATAAGATGGAAATTTCTTCCCTCTTTTTTTTCTTTTTCAAATTCAGAGATATAAGCTTCTATTCCTATGATAGGTTTTATTCCATTTTTTATTGCTTTTTTATACATTTCTATAGCACCAAACATGTTTCCATGGTCAGTGATAGCTATACTTTTCATGCCAAGTTCCTTGGCCCTTTTTAAATAATCATCTATTTTTCCTACACCGTCAAGAAGGCTGTATTCTGTATGTAAATGCAGATGTGTAAAAGTATCTTTCATAATTTTTCCTCCTTAATCAGTTTTACTTACCATATATTATACATTATTCCAAATTAAAAATCATCTGAAAAAATATAGTAATCTGAATTTATACAGTGAACAAAGAAGGAGAAACAAAATAAAAAAAAGAGATATAAGTTAATAAGTTACTAGTTATATCCCTTTTTGAATTATGTTTTAAAAAGTATTTAAATATTATTTTTTTGTTTTTTCTTTTCTTCAAAAATAAAATTTCCAATAATAACATAGCATATACCTAAAAATCCTCCAAGAATAAATCCTATAAGAGTAATAAACATAGTTTTTGAAGAAGATTTTGTTGTTACAGATTCTGTTATTTTTATTATATCTGAATATTTTTTATTATAATTTTTAACAGTAAGATTATTAATTTTTTCAAAATTTATATTTGCAGAAGTAATTACAGAGTTTAACTCTTTATTAATTTCTCCTATTTTTGAAGAATCAGTATTTAAAGTTTGGTTCATTTTTTTATTGATATCTTTAATTTCTACTAGAATATTTGAAAGTCTAATTTTTTCATCAGCTAGTTGTCTTAAAAATTCTGTATAGTAATTTTCAGTACTTGTACTAATTTTTTCTGAATTTCCATTATTCATTATAATGATATTTTTATCATCTGGTTTATAAGTTTTTATCATTGATTCAAGTTGTTGTATTTTTCCTGTAGCAAGCTCTTTTTGTTTTTCTAAATCAAGAAGTTTCTGTCTATAGCTTATCATAAGTTCATTTGGGTTTTTTGTTATTTTATAATCTTTTACCATATTTTCTATTTTTGTAAAATTTATTTGTTTTAAAAAATTGATTTCTTCATAAATATTTTGTATTTCAACTTTATCTTCTAATGATATAAACTCTTGTTCAATATTGCTTATAGAATTTTTTCCTTTGAATTAGTTTCTTTCTTTAAAAAATTTTTTTATGATATAATTAAAATAAGATAGATTTATAGTAAAGTGTATAAAAACTTAAAAATTTTTATACATATAGCTATCAATGAGAAAATGCTTATTTTATTAATAATTTTCTTTAAGAATATATAATAATATGATATTATTATAAGTAAATTTAAAAGTATAAAAATTTTTAAATTTATATACATTAAAAATATTAGGAGAAAAAATGGAAAGATATGATATTGAAAAACAATATGAAGAAGATGAAATTGATTTAACAGAACTTTTAAAAACAATAATCAAAGAAAGAAAAATAGTTATTGTAATAACAATATTATGTACTATTATAGCAAGTGGTTTTGCTTTTTATAAAAACAATCATCCTAAAATTTATTCAGCAGAAATCATATTAAGAAATAATTTTTTAAATATGGTATTATTAGAAAAAGATAAAACTTCTACTTTTGATGAATTAGAAATTAATATAGAAAGATTAGAAGGCTTTATTAGTAATAAAGAAATAAATGATTATCTTTTATTAAATAATATTTTAAATTTAAAAAAAATAGATAAAAAAATGATACAAGATAAAAAAATGATACAAGATAAAAATATGATACAGATAAAAGAAAATCAAAATAAATTTTATTGCTTTGAAGAAAAAACAAAAGAAAAAAGTTTAGTTGAAAAAGAAAAAGAAATAAGAGGAAAAATAGATTTATTAAATGAAAACATTGATAAAATTTTAAGTGAAAATGTCAATAACAGAATTAATAAAATTCAAAAAGAACTTTCTTTATTAAATAAAGAAGCAGAAAATATAAATGAACAGTTAAAAAGTATAATAAAAACATATAATTTAAATTTATCTTCAAGTGATGTATCAGAAAATATATCTTTAATAAATCCAGTTTTATATATAAAATTTGAAGAAAATAAAAATAAATTAATAGTATTATATTCAGATTTAAAAAGTATGAAAAGTTTATCTGAAAATTGTAATAATATTTTTAATTTAGAATTGAAAGAAATTAAGTTTAAGGATTCAGGATTGAAAAGTGGTTTAATTATAGCAATAGGAATAATTTTTGGATTATTTGCTGGAATGTTTTTAGCTGTTATTAAAAAACCTGTAATAGATATTTTAAGAGAAATTAAAGAGGAGAAGTAACTTTGGAAAAATATATTATAACTTCACAGGAAAAAAATGAATATAAAGAAAAATTTCCTGTTTTAGAATGTGAACATGCTATAGGAATAGATTATGATGGTTATGTATCTATAAAATGTAAAAAACTTACAGGAACTTGTACATATAGAGTAAGCAGTAAAAATGAATATAAGAATTGTCGTATTTTAGATAAATAAAATAAAAATAAGTGGCTGGTACATAAAATAACATGTGCCAGTTTTCTTTTTATAAAGATATATAAAACGATTATTAATGAAAAATAAAATTTATATTAAACAAATAAAAATAAAATAAAAAAAGTTGTATTTTAAAAATATAAACATGAATAATTATAGATTTTGGTATATAATGTAGATGTAAGGTTATTTTTGGGCTTAAAAATAGGAGGTACAAAAATATGAAATTGCTACATAGATATACGAAAGACGGATTAAATCTTTTAGGTTGTTATTGGGAAGGAAATGGGAAAGATACATGTGTTGTTTTTACTCATGGCATGTTTGATAACCTTTTGGAAAATACATTCGCACATGTACTTGGAGAAAAGCTTTCAAATAATGGTTACGGTTTTATTTTTGGTCATAACAGAGGATATGGTGTTATTAATAACATAATAAAAAGAGATCCAAGAACAAAAAAAACAAGTGAAAAAATAATAGGATCAACTTTTGAGAATTTTGGAGAAGCTATTTATGATGTTGAACTTTGGCTTGATGAGGCAAGAAAATTAGGATATTCAAAAATAATTTTAGCTGGTCATAGTTTTGGATGTCTTAAAAATCTTTATTATGTATCTAAAAAAGGATTTGCAGGAATACATGGTTTTATATTTGTTTCTGCCCCAGACAGTGCAGGGCTTATAGCTCGTTCAGGTCAGTATGAAAAAATGTTTTTGGAAGCAGACAAAAATATAGGAAGTGGAAGAGCTAAAAGAATCCTTATAAAGAAGATACTTGGAGTTTTTCCAATAAGTTCAAGAACAATGATTAATTTAAGAAAGGGAAGTATTGCAGATGTTTTTCCTTTGGTGGAAAATCCAGAGGATTTTGGAGTATTTCAAAAGATAAATAAACCTATCTTAATGGTTGTAGGAGAAAAAGATAGTGTTATTGTAAATTCTATTGAAGAAGATTTTAAAATTTTAAAAGAAAGAGCATTGAAATGTCCTGATTTTACAGGAAAAGTTATTCCAGACGGAACACATAGATACATAAAAACAGAAAAAGAGCTTAGTGAAACAATAACAGAATGGGTAAAAGAAAGATTTTAAAAAAGTGATTTTTAAATTGGAAAGGGAAAATTTTATAATGAAAAATGAATATTTTTATGAAATAGAAAAGAAATATAAAGAAATAAAAAATGATATTGATAAAAGGCTTGAAGAATACAGAGAGATATGGAAAAATGGTTCAAATGAAGATATTCATGCTGAGCTTTCATTTTGTATTTTAACTCCTCAATCTAAAGCAAGAAATGCATGGAAAGCAATAACAACTATGAGAAATGATGGAGTGCTTTTTACAGGAAGTGCAGAAGAACTTTCTGAATATTTAAATATAGTAAGATTTAAAAATAATAAGGCAAAATATCTTGTAGAACTTAGAAATCAAATGACAGATGAAAATGGAAAAATTATAACAAAAGATTTCTTTTTAAAAATGAAGACAGTAAATGAAAAAAGAGAATGGATTGTAGAAAATATAAAAGGAATGGCTTGGAAAGAAGCTGGACATTTTTTAAGGAATGTAGGTTTTGGAGATGAAATAGCAATACTTGACAGACATATTTTAAAAAATCTGGTAAGACTTCAGGTGATTGATGAGATTCCTAAAACATTGACAAAAAAAATCTATTTGGAAATAGAAAATAAAATGAAAGAATACTGTAAGGATACAGGTATTCCAATGGCTTCTTTTGATCTTTTACTTTGGTATCTTGAAGCAGGAGAGATTTTTAAATAGATTTTTATTTGATAAATACCCTGCTGCCGTGATATAATTTTAAGGTTAAAAATGTAAAAAGCAGCAAAGATTTTAGGAGGAACAATGACAAAAAAAGCTACTGTAATTACTTATGGTTGCCAAATGAATGTTAATGAAAGTGCAAAAATAAAAAAAATTCTTGAAAATTTAGGATATGAACTTACTGATAATATAGAGGAAACAGATATAGCTTTTCTTAATACATGTACTGTAAGAGAAGGGGCTGCCACTCAGATTTATGGAAAATTGGGAGAGATTAAAAGAGTAAGGGAACAGCGTGGAACAAAAATAGTTGTAACAGGATGTTTTGCTCAAGAACAAGGACAGGAACTAATAAAGAAATTTAATTATATTGATATTGTAATGGGAAATCAAAATATAGGAAGAATTCCTGAGGCTATAGAAGATATAGAGAACAGAAGTGCAAAGCATGTTGTTCTTACAGATTATGAAGATGAACTTCCTCCAAGAATAGATGCAGATTTTGAATCAAAGAAAACAGCATCTATTGCAATAACATATGGATGTAATAATTTCTGTACATATTGTATAGTCCCTTATGTAAGAGGAAGAGAGCGTTCTGTTCCTATGGCAGAACTTGTGGAAGAAGCAAGAGAACTTGTAAAAAAAGGTTATAAAGAAATAATTCTTTTAGGTCAAAATGTAAACTCATATGGTAAAGGATTATCAGAAGAGGAAACTTTTGCAAATCTTCTTCAAAATATTTGTGATATAGAAGGAGATTTTATAATAAGATTTGTATCTCCACATCCGAGAGATTTTACAGATGATGTAATAGATGTAATTGCAAGAAATCCAAAAATTGCAAGATCTCTTCATTTACCTCTTCAATCTGGATCTACAAGAGTTTTAAAATTAATGAACAGAGGATATTCAAAAGAGCAATATATTGCACTTGCAGAAAAAATAAAAGAAAGAATTCCTGGAGTATCTCTTACAGCAGATATAATAGTAGGATTTCCTCAGGAAACGGAAGAAGATTTTATTGATACTTTAGATGTTGTTGAAAAAGTAGGATTTGAAACATCATTTATGTTTATGTACTCAATAAGAAAAGGAACAAAAGCTGCTGTTATGGAAGGACAAATTGATGACGAAGTTAAAAAAGATAGACTTCACAGATTGATGTCTTTACAGAACAGTATTTCTAAAAAGTTAAGTATGGACTATGAAGGGAAAATTGAAAGAGTGCTTGTAGAGGGACCAAGCAAAAAAAATAAAGATATGCTTTCAAGCAGAACTTCAACAAATAAAATAGTTCTTTTCAAAGGAGACAAATCTCTTGAAGGACAATTTGTAAATGTTAAAATAAACGAGTGTAAAACATGGACACTTTATGGTGAGTTGATGGCAGATTAGGCTGTTTGGAGGGCCAATGATAGAATTAGAAAAATTTTTACTTAAAGAATTAACAGAAATAGCAAAACAGCTTGAGATTGATTTGGGAAATACAAAAAAGAAATCTGAAATAATAAAAATAATAGAAGAACATATGGAGAAGACAGAAGGTTTTATTCTTGCAGATGGAGTTCTTGATATTATGGCTGATGGATATGGTTTTTTAAGAGAAACTTCTGTAGAAAAAGATATTTATCTTTCAGCATCTCAGATAAGAAAATTTAAACTTAGATCTCAAGACAGAGTATTTGGGGAAGTAAGGGAGCCTGTAGGTACAGAAAAAAATTATGCTATGAGAAAAGTTCTTCTTGTAAATGGAGGAAGTATTGAAAAAGCAGAGGAGAGAATACCTTTTGATGAACTTATACCAGCTTATCCTGATGAAATATTAGAACTGGAAACAGGTCCTAAAGATATTTCAGGAAGAATAATAGATTTAATAGCTCCTATAGGAAAAGGACAGAGAGCTCTTATAGTTGCACCGCCGAAAGCTGGAAAAACTGTTCTTATAAGCAGTATAGCAAATTCAATAATAGCTAAACATAAAGATGTAGAGGTATGGATTCTTCTTATAGATGAAAGACCAGAAGAAGTTACAGATATAAAAGAGAATGTTACAGGAGCTGAAGTATATTCATCTACTTTTGATGAAGATCCTAAAAATCATATAAAAGTAACAGAAGATATTCTTGATAAAGCTAAAAGAAAACTTGAAGATGGAGAAAATGTTGTTATCCTTATGGATTCTCTTACAAGGCTTGCAAGAGCTTATAATATAGTAGTTCCTTCAAGTGGAAAACTTATATCAGGAGGAATTGATCCTACTGCACTTTACTATCCTAAGAAATTTTTTGGTTCAGCAAGAAATATAAGAGGTGGAGGAAGTCTTACTATAATAGCTACAGCTCTTATAGATACAGGAAGTAAAATGGATGATATTATCTATGAAGAATTTAAGGGAACAGGAAACATGGAAATTCATCTTGACAGGGGACTTGCTCAGCTTAGAATATATCCTGCAATAGATATTCAAAAATCAGGAACAAGAAAAGAAGAATTGCTTATAAGTCAGAAAAAATTAAAACTTGTATGGGAGATAAGAAGATATCTTTCTCAGCTTGATAAAGCCACAGCAGCTAAACAGTTGATTGATAAAATTGCTTCAACAAAAAGCAATGATGCATTGGTTAAAAGCTTCGGTTTAATGGAGGCGAAGGATTAAAAGCATGAGAAAGTGTATTGATATATTTGTTTTTATTGCAGAAAAGTTTATAGATATATTAATTTTCTTTGCCAGAATAATAACAGGAATTTTGGGAATAATAAAAGCCAAACATCTTGGATTTGTAATTCTTTTAGCATTTTTAGGAATTACAGGTTTTGGTATTATAAATGTTACTTTAAGACCTTTCAGTGATGAAATAACAAATACAGAAAAATTTATTGATTATTATGAAGAAACTGCTGAAGAAAATGGAGGATACTCTATTCTTAGCAGTAACTATTATACAGCCAGTAAAATCTATGATCTTGAAAATAAAAAAATTTTAGGAAGCATAGAAGATAGTGGAATAATTCTTAAAAAACCTGAAAGAATACCTTATAAAGTAGTTTCAGGAGACACTCTTTCAGGAATTTCAAGTAAATTTAACCAAAAGATAGCAATAATAAAAATGAATAACCCTGAACTTACAGCAAATATAAGAATAGGGCAGATAATAGATATTGCTTCAATAAATGGAATTTTTTATAAAGTAAAAAATGGAGACACACTTTATAAAATCGCTTATAAATATAAAGTTAATGTTGAAGATATAAGAAGCTATAATCAACTTGAAAGTGATGAGCTTACAATAGGTCAGGAAATATTTTTAAAAGATCCTGATATAGAAATTGTAACAGAACTTGCTCCTCTTGGAAGTGGATTTAAAATGCCAATAACTTATACAGGAGTTTCAAGTCCTTATGGAAACAGATTCCATCCTGTACTTAAAAGATATATCTCTCATGCTGGTGTTGATTTAAGAGCAAAATATATTCCTGTTTATGCCTCAAGAGGAGGAACAGTAACTTTTGCTGGAACACAAAGTGGATATGGAAAAATTATAAAAATAACTCATGCAAATGGTTATGAAACAAGATATGCTCATCTTAATAAAATATATGTTAAGAGAGGGCAAAAAGTAAAACAGGGAGATAATATAGCCCAAAGTGGAATGACAGGAAGAGTAACAGGGCCACATCTTCATTTTGAAATAAGAAAAAATGGAAAGACATTAAATCCAATGAAAATATTGGACAGATAATAAAATAAAGAATGGATAGAAGTAAGATATAAAATTTTTTATTAGAATTTTATATCTTACTATTTCTTTAATTATTGCTTTTTAAAAAATTGGGAGAGAGAAATGAGAATAAAAGAATTTTTAAGAAAAAAAGATGTAGTCATAAGTACAGAAAGATATCTTATAGGAGCTTTAAGCAATATGGCAATGGGACTTTTTGCTTCTCTTCTTGTAGGTACTATTTTAAAAAGTGTTGGAGGAAAATTTCACATAGCTTATCTTACAGATACAGTTGCTCCTATGGCAATGAGTATGACAGGATCTGCAATAGGAGTTGCTATAGCAATGGCACTTAAAGCTCCTCCTCTTGTTTTATTTGCAGCTACAATAACAGGAGCGGCAGGAAATGCTGCAGGAGGGCCTGTAGGAGCTTTAATAGCTACAGTTGCAGGAGTTGAAACAGGAAAAATTATATCAAAAGAAACAAAGATAGACATAATTCTTACTCCAAGTGTAACTATAATTGTGGGAATGCTTGCAGGAGGACTTGTAGGACCTACTGTTGCAAAAGTTATGTGGGCTTTTGGAGAACTTGTAATGCATGCTACAGAAATGCAGCCATTTTATATGGGAATAATAGTCTCTGTTATAGTGGGTGTTGTTCTTACTCTTCCAATAAGCAGTGCAGCTTTATGTATGATGCTGGGATTAAGTGGTTTGGCAGCTGGAGCTGCAACAGTTGGATGCTGTTGTCAAATGGTAGGTTTTGCTGTGATGAGTTTTAAAGAAAATGGCTGGGGAGGACTTTTTGCACAAGGAATAGGAACTTCAATGCTGCAAATGGGAAATATTGTTAAAAATCCTAAGATATGGATTCCACCTACACTTGCTTCAGCAATTATAGGGCCTCTTGCAACAGTTGTTTTTAAAATGGAAAATAGTCCTATTGGTGCAGGTATGGGAACTTGTGGATTTGTAGGGCAGATTGCTACAGTATCTGTTATGGGAGATGGAGGCAGAGAGGGAATTTCAGTATATGTTCTTATAATTCTTCTTCATTTTATACTTCCAGCAATAGTTACTTTAGTTATTGCTAAAATAATGAGAAAAAAAGGTTATATAAAAGATGGAGATTTGAAATTAAATCTTTAAAATAGTAAAAAGGAAATTTTTGTAAAACAGCGAAAAAAATAAAAAACATAAAAATTATTTGTGGAGAAAGCAATTATGAAAAAAAGAAAAAGTAGAGAAGTAAAAATAGGAAATATATGTATGGGGGGAGATAATTCTGTAATTATTCAGTCAATGACAAATACTTTTACAAAAGATGTTAAGGCTACAGTAAAACAAATATTAGATCTTGAGGCAGAGGGATGTGAACTTGTAAGAGTTACTGTTAATAATGAGGAGGCAGCTGAAGCTATAAAAGAGATAAAGAAAGGAATTCATATACCTCTTGTAGCAGATATCCATTTTGATTATAAACTTGCTCTTAAAGCTATAGAAAACGGAATTGATAAATTAAGAATAAATCCAGGAAATATAGGTGATGAAGAAAAAGTAAGAGCTGTTGTAGAAAAAGCTAAAGAATATAATGTACCTATAAGAATTGGAGTGAATTCAGGTTCTATAGAAAAGAAAATTCTTGATAAATATGGAAAACCTACTGCAGAAGGAATGGTTGAAAGTGCTATGTATCATGTAGGTCTTCTTGAAAAATTTGATTTTCATAATATAATTATTTCACTTAAAGCAAGTAATGTACAAATGATGGTTGAAGCTTATAGGAAAATAGCAGATCTTGTTGATTATCCTCTTCATCTTGGTGTAACTGAAGCAGGAACAGCTTTTCAAGGAACAGTAAAATCAGCTATTGGAATAGGAAGTCTTTTAGTTGATGGAATAGGGGATACAATAAGAGTATCACTTACAGAAAATCCAGTTGAAGAAATAAAAGTTGCAAAAGAAATATTAAAAGTTCTTGGAATGAGAAAGGGAGTGGAAATTATTTCATGTCCAACATGTGGAAGAACAGAAATAGATCTTATAAGTTTAGCAAAAAAAGTAGAAAAAGAATTTAGTAGTATGGAAAAAAATATAAAAATTGCTGTTATGGGATGTGTAGTAAATGGACCTGGAGAAGCAAAGGAAGCTGATTATGGTGTTGCAGGAGGAAAAGGAGAAGGACTTCTTTTCAAAAAAGGAAAAATAATAAAAAAAGTGAAAGAGGAAGATATAATAACTGAATTGAGAGCTATGATAGAGGAGGATTGATTATGATAAAAATAAATAAAATCAAATATCTTTTTTGTATTTTAATTTCAGTATTTTTTATTGGTTGTTCAGCTTTAGATGCTCTTTTGCCTCAAAAATCAACAGAAGAAATAAGCCTTGTAAATACAGGTGAAGGAAGATATATGTTTATGGTAAATTATGAAAAGCAATATACAAAAAATGTGTATCTTGACAATGTACAAATAGAACCAGGAGTTCCATATTTTGTAAAGGAAGGAAAATATTGGTTTAGATATGATAATGTTGAAAAATATAGAATATCAGTAATGATGTCAGGTTCAAGAGGAAGTGATGAAGATGAATTTGATCCTCCTGAAGATAGAAGCTATCAATTTGTAAAAAGAATCATAATGAATGAAGATAAAGTTATTAACATAGAAGGAAGAAGATGTAAACTTAATTTTCAGGTTGGAAGAGGATTTAAATAAAATATAAAACTTATTTATAAAAAATTATTTGAAAAATAAAAGTTTTATGTGAAAATGTTAAAAAAATCTTAATATTTTTCAAAAAATTTTAACTTTTTTTGAAAATTTTAGGTCAAATAGAGTATAAAAAATAAATATTACAGTTTTACAGAAAACTGTATAAAGGGGAGATTATGGATTTTGATGAGATCTACGACGAGTATTTCGACAGAGTATATTACAAAATCCTCAGTTCAGTAAAGAATCCGGAAGATGCAGAAGATATTGCTCAGGAAGTATTTATAAGTGTTTATAAAAATCTTCATAAATTTCGGGCTGATAGTAAAATCTATACATGGATATATAGAATAGCTATTAATAAAACTTACGACTTCTTCAGAAAGAAGAAAATAGACTTGGAATTGAATGAGGAGATTTTAAATATAGCTGACAATGAAGACCTTAACGGAAGTATGATAGTTGAGGAAAATTTAAAAAAGCTAAGCAAAGAAGAAAGAGAAATAGTAGTATTAAAAGATGTTTACGGTTACAAATTAAGAGAGATTTCTAAATTAAAAGACAGGAATATATCTACGATAAAGTCAATATACTATAAAGCACTAAAGAATTTGGAGGAGGATTAGGCATATGTCACCGAAGGAAAGAGTCAGAGTGAATGTATATAAAGCATTACTGGAAGAGGAAAAAAGAAAAAATAAAAGAAAATCTTATCTTTCTGTATCAGTTTTTGTAATAGGAATATTTGCAGGTTCAATATATAATTTTGTTCCAGCTGGAAATGTACAGGATTTTGAACAAGTAAGAAGCATTGCTGCAGAAGCAAATGAAAAAGGATTTAAAAGCAGTATGGAAGCTATAGATAATTTCTTCAGTAAGAACTCTATTGAACAGGAGAAAGAAGAGTTAAAAACAGATGAATACTTTGTAATGAACATGCAGGTATAATGGAGGAAGAAACATGAGAAAGATATATACTATAATTTGTGGACTGCTTTTAGGAAGTGCTGTTATGGCAGGTGAGACAGAAAGTCTTGGAGTTATAACAGATAAAGATTTTGCTCAGGTTGGAGTTCCAAAAGAAAATGTTATAAAAGCGAAAGAAATCATAAAAAATTCTAAAAATAGATATGACTATCTTATCTTAGACAGAAGAAGCAAGGAACTTGAGATTAATAAATGCATTCTTGAGGGAGTTGAAAAAAACTGGAGCAAGATAGAAGAACTTACAGATGAAATAGGAAGAATAGAAGCTGATATTCTTAAAGAAAGAATAAAATCTCAATATGAGGCACAGAAATATATTAATCAAGAGCAATATTTAAAAGCAAGAGATATAGCTATAAAAAGAATAGAAGCAGCGAGAGAAAATAAAAGTGGAAGCATAAGAACTAATCCTGCTGGGAAATAATTTAGAAATAAAAACAGCCGAAAGTAGATACGGCTGTTTTTTTGTAAAGTATAAATTTAGACAAAAATAGAGTAAATATTGTAATTGCTTTGAGAGTATGATATAATTTATAAGTTAAATTATAGGTATAAGGAGTTGAAATAATTGTTCGGAAAATTAGATGAAGTTGTAAAAAGACATGAAGAGCTTACACATCTTTTAGGAACTATTGAAGTGGCAAGCGACACAAAAAAAATGATTGAATACAATAAAGCATTAAATGAAATTACACCGCTTGTTGAGAAATATAACGAGTATAAAGCTCTTGTGGATGATTTAGAATTTATAAAAGAAAATATAAAATCAGAAAAAGATTCTGAAATGAAAGAAATGATGCAGGAAGAAATGAAAGAGATAGAAGAAAAACTTCCAGGGCTTGAAGATGAACTTAGAATTCTTCTTCTTCCAAAAGATCCTAACGATGATAGAAATGTTATCATTGAAATAAGAGGAGGAGCAGGAGGAGACGAAGCTGCTCTTTTTGCAGGAGATCTTTACAGAATGTATGTAAGATATGCTGAAAGACACAGATGGAAAGTTGAAGTAATAGAGCTTCAAGAAATAGGTATTGGAGGAATCAAAGAAGTTGTATTCTCTATTGGAGGACAGGGAGCATATTCAAAACTTAAATATGAATCTGGAGTTCATAGAGTACAAAGAGTTCCTGCTACAGAAGCAGCAGGAAGAATTCATACTTCTACAGCAACAGTAGCAGTTCTTCCAGAAGTTGATGAAGTTGAACAAATTAACTCAATCAATCCATCAGAACTTAAAATAGATACATACAGATCTGGAGGAGCAGGAGGACAGCATGTTAACATGACTGACTCTGCAGTAAGAATTACACACCTTCCTACAGGTATTGTTGTACAATGTCAAGATGAAAGATCACAGCTTAAAAATAGAGAAAAAGCAATGAAACACTTACTTTCAAAATTATATGAAATAGAATGTGAAAAACAAAGATCACAAGTTGAAAGTGAAAGAAAACTTCAAGTAGGAAGTGGAGCAAGATCTGAAAAAATAAGAACATATAATTTCCCGCAAGGAAGAATTACAGATCATAGAATAAAATATACTGTATATCAACTTGAAGCTTTCCTTGATGGAGATCTTGAAGAGATGATAGATGCTCTTACAACATTTGATCAGGCTGAAAAATTAAAAAGCATAGCGGAGTAATCTAATGAGGCTTTTAGAAATAATAGAATTTTCAAAGGAGTATTTGGAAAAATACTCCTTTTCAAAACCCAGACTAGAAAGTGAAAAAGTAATAAGTTATATTTTAGGAATAGAAAGAATAGAGTTATATTCAAATTTTGAAATGGAACTAGAAAGTTGGGAAAAGGATAAAATAAAAAGTTTTTTAAGAGAAATGGCAAGAAAAAGAAAAGGTTTTGATGAGATTATTAAAGAAAAAGAAAGTTCTTTAAAATTAAATCAAGAGGAAAAAATTCTTGTTAAAAAAAGTTTTAAAGAAGAAAATATAGGACTTCTTTCAAAAAGCATTCAATATCTGAAAAAATATAATGTAGAGAATGCAAGACTTGATGCTGAATATATTTTCGCTTATGTACTTGGAGTAAAAAGAGTTTCTCTTATGTTAAATTTTAATGATGAAATAGATGAAGAGAAAAAAAATCTTATCAGACAGTATATAATGAGAAGAGGGAAATACAGAGAACCATTACAGTATATTGTTAAAGAATGGGAATTTTATGGTTATCCAATAAAGGTTAATGGAGGAGTTCTTATTCCAAGACAGGATACTGAAATACTTGTAGAGCAATGTATTCATTTGATGAAAGAAAAAGAAAATCCTAAAATTTTAGATATAGGTACTGGAAGTGGAGCTATAAGTATTGCTCTGGCTAAAGAAATTCATGGAAGTGAAGTTTTAGGACTTGACATAAGTGATGATGCTCTTAAAGTAGCTGTGGAAAACAGGGAACTTAATAATGTAGAAAATTTGAAATTTTTAAAATCAGATGTATTTCAGCATGTAAAAGAGAAAAATTATGATTTAATAGTTTCAAATCCTCCTTATATTCCTATGGAAGAATATGAAGAACTTATGCCTGAAGTTAAAGAATATGAGCCGAAAATGGCTCTTACAGATGGAGGGGATGGATATTATTTTTATAGAAAAATATCTGAAGAAAGTATTGATTATTTAAAAAATGGAGGATATTTAGCTTTTGAAGTTGGCTACAATCAAGGTGAAACTGTAGCAAGGCTTATGGAAAAAAATGGATTTCAAATTGTAGGAAGAGTAGCTGACTACGGAGGAATTGAAAGAGTAATTATTGGAAGAAAAGAGGAAATATAAAAATGTCTACAAAACTTATAGATTATGACTATAATCTTCCTGAAGAACTTATAGGACAACATCCAGCAGAACCAAGAGATCACTCAAGACTTATGGCTGTAAATAAGACTTCAGAAACTACAGAAGATAAATATTTTTATGATATTATAGATTATCTTAAAGAGGGAGATGTTCTTGTAAGAAATTCAACTAAAGTAATTCCTGCCAGACTTTTTGGAAGGAAGGAAACAGGGGCAGTGTTGGAAGTGCTTCTTCTTAAAAGAATAAATCTTAATACCTGGGAATGTCTTGTAGGGCATGCTAAAAAATTAAAAATAGGTCAGAAAGTATATATAGGAAATAACGATGAGCTTATAGGAGAGCTTATAGAAATTAAAGAAGATGGAAACAGAATTATAAAATTTTCATTTGATGGAATTTTTGAAGAAGTTTTGGATCATCTTGGAAAAATGCCTCTCCCTCCATATATAGTGGAAGCTCTTGAAGATCAAAGCAGATACCAGACTGTATATGCAATAAGAGGAGAATCTGTAGCAGCACCTACAGCAGGACTTCATTTTACAAAAGAACTTCTAAAGAAAATAGAGGACAAAGGAATAACTATTGTAGATATTTTTCTTGAAGTAGGGCTTGGAACATTCAGACCTGTTCAGACAGAAGATGTTCTTAATCATAAAATGCATGAAGAAAGATTTGAAATTCCTAAAGAGGCTTGTGAAATTATAAACAGAGCCAAAAAAGAGGGGAGAAGAATAGTTGCTGTAGGAACTACAACTGTAAGAGCTTTGGAATCTGCGGCAAAAGATGATGGAACACTTTTAGAAGAAAATTCTTCAACAGATATATTTATATATCCTGGATACAAATTTAAAATAATAGATGCACTTATAACAAACTTTCATCTTCCAAAATCTACACTTCTTATGCTTGTGTCAGCATTTTCAAACAGAGAATTTATGCTGAAAGTATATAAAGAAGCTGTTGAGAAGAAATATCATTTCTTTAGTTTTGGAGATGCAATGTTTATTTATTAGGAGGCAGAATGAAAATAATAGCTGGAGAAGCAAAAAGCAGAAAATTAAAAAGCAGAAAAGGTATGGATACAAGACCTACTCTTGCCAATATAAAAGAATCTCTTTTTTCTATTATATCTCCTTATATTGAGGACTGTAATTTTTTAGACCTTTTCAGTGGAACAGGAAATATTGCTCTTGAAGCTTTGAGCAGAGGAGCAAGAAGAGCTGTTATGATAGAAAAAGATCCTGAAGCACTTAGAATTATTATAGAAAATATAAATACTCTTGGATTTGAAAATAGATGCAGAGCATATAAAAATGATGCAGTAAGAGCTGTTCAAATTCTTGGAAGAAAAAATGAAAAATTTGATATAATTTTCATGGATCCACCTTATAAAGAAGAACTTTGCAGAGGAGTAATGAAAGCTATAAGAGAAGCTGATATACTTGCTGACGGAGGGCTTATAATATGTGAGCATCATGTATTTGAGGATTTGATAGAAGATGTAGAAGGATTTAAGTTTTCAGATAGAAGACTTTATGGAAAAAAGGCTATATCATTTTTCACAAAAGAATAATTTAAAGTAATATAAAAAATAGGACTGTTGCAAATCTATAAAAATAAAATTTTATCTTGTAAAAATATTTTTTATTTATATTGTTCGTTTCACTAAAAATGACAAACTC
>ERZ773142.201-NODE-201-length-72103-cov-20.0503_pt1 | contig 72103 bp, 75 predicted proteins | sample MGYA00580853_ERZ773142 | MGnify/ENA primary metagenome ERZ773142 (study PRJEB29015, sample SAMEA2737862) | human gut metagenome | biome: human gut; feature: human-associated habitat; material: faeces | place: China | collected 2012 ...
TAGTATGAAGGCTAGTTGATATTAAAAATATAAGTTTTGAAAATTAATCTTTAAAAGATAACCTAGTATTATAAAAATTGAACTTTGAACTAGATAATCTTTTGTAGACTTTACACAGCTGAGTAGATACGCCTATTTTTGGCATAAAAAAACTGCACCTAATCTTATTAGACTAGATGCAGTATAGTTAGCTATAAAATTAGAATGAGTATTTAGCTCCAACTCCCATTTTTAATAGAGTGCTGTTGTCTATAATAGGAGAATCTCCAACTTCTGATGAGAACTTATCAGCAGATAGGAATGCAAGAAGAGTAATCTTATCTGTTAGATAATATTCAGCAGCAAGACTTATTCCTAAAGAATAAGCATTACTTGGTGAGTAAGTATCTCTAATTTTTCCACCACGTTCATCACTATCAATACCGAAGTAGTAGTCAGTGTAATCTTCTGAATAGAAGTTAGCTGAAATTGAAGGGATCAAAGTAAAATCACTGCTAAGGCTGTAAGGTTTAACTAAACGAGCTTCCCCTTTAACACCTCTCTCTCCTCCAGATAGAGCAACTAATGCAGTCATATCATAAGCTGGTAGATCATAAGCAGCAATTGCTCCAAGAGCTATTTGAGTTTTTCTTTCATCTATTGAATCATAGTCATGATCCATTTTGCTTGCTTTAATAGGGAATCCATCAAATGGATTAACAAATAGTGAAAGTGTAATGCTATCTTCACTAACAACATCATAACCAATATTAGTTCCTGTTATAAAGAAATTATCATATCTTACATCAAAAAATGGAGTAGGATAAGTAATTTCATCTCCATGATAGAAGTGGTTAGTAGTTCCAACTCCCATACCAACATTGAATCTATTCTCTTGAGCTAAAGTTGCAGTTGAGCATATAGCAAGAGCAGCTAAAGTTAAAATGATTTTTTTCATAAAAAATCCTCCCGATAAGATTAAGAGTTAGAATGTCTCTTTTCTCTCTTTATTTTTATAAAATTATAATTTCCTTTTACTTTCCGTCTAAAATTTAACATATTGTTAGTTGGAAATATCCCTATTCTTCTTATTTGAAACAGATCTTCAGCAAAGGAGATATCCCCAGAATCTGTTGCCACAGCAAAATCATAGCCAGATTCTTTAACAATATTTTTCACATCTTCATTTAGATCACCATATGGGTATGCAAAGGATGTAAGCTTTTCACCAAGTTTTTCTTCCAAGGTAGCTTTAGAAGTTAAAATCTCTTTTTTAGCTTCTTCAAGTGGAATATGAGCAAGTTTTGGATGTGTCATTGTATGTCCACCAAACTCTATTCCATACTCTTGCATCTCTTTTATCATATCTAAAGTCATCAATCTGAATTTTTTTTCTGGATTGTCAGGTACTTCTACATCCCATCTGTTGAAATTAAGATGAGATACTAAATATATAATACAATGAAAATCGTATTTTTTCAAGATAGGAAATGCAATTTTATAATTATCTTCATATCCATCGTCAAATGTAAGCATAATAAGTTTTTTTTCTCTGTTAAAACGATTTCTCCAGTTTAATTTTTTAAGCTCTTTAAAGGTAATGGTTTCATATCCATTTTCCTTTAAAAATCTCATATGTTCATCAAACTTCTTAGCAGTTATATAGGTTCCGTGAACCCCAGCTTCACTCTCATCATTTACAACTCTATGGTACATTATAACAGGAATCTCATATTTTTTCTTTTCTACATAAGTTTTGCTATATATCTTTTCGATTTTATCAACTATTTTATATAAGTCAAATTCATCTGTTGTCATTTCTCTTAAATTCAATAGATTTTCATCAGTTAAATTCAAAGCAGTTTCAATATCAGAAGTTAAACTCTTGCTATCTATAATAATTTGGCTTGAAAAATCAATATCTCCAAAATTTGATTTGAATCCTTCAGTTAAATTATTAGGAGTGATACAACCAATATATTTAGCCTCTCCAACAGCTATAACTGGACGACCTGAAAGAATAGCTTCAACAGCTACTCTTCCAGCTCCAATTATAATATCAGATTCTTTAATTTTATTAGGCACATCATTTACATAACCTAAAAACTCAATATTTTCAAGATTTTTAAATTTAATAAACTTTTCTGGTATATCTTTTCCACCTATTATTCTAATATGTAGATTATCAATGGTAGAGAGAACTTCAAGTAGTGAATAAGCTACATCCCCTTTAGGACCAGATAATCTTCCAATTATAGATATGATTTTCTTATCTTTTTTATCTTCTTTAGGTTCAAAACTATATAATGAAGTATCAATAGGATTTCTTAAAACAACACTTTTATTAGGTTTAACCCCTAAATCATTAACAAGATGAGTTTGTATATTCTCACAAACAGGGATTGTTAAGTCACCAAATGCCTTAAAAACCTTTCTACTTAGGTGTACTGGTTGTCTACCATGAGTAGAGGTAACAAGAGGTATTCCAGCTATTTTACAAGCTATGGCAGAGCTCCAAGAAGATGCCCTTGAGTGAGCATGAACCACTTGAATATTATTTTCTCTTATGATTTTTAAAAGTGTCTTAACTTGGTTGATTCTGTTTCCAAGCCCTCTCTTATTAAACTCCAATTTTATATATTCAGCTTTGCACTTTTTAGTAAGAGTATCTGAAACAATCATAACTTTGTTTCCTCTATTTATAAGTTCATCAGCTAAAGTAACTCCATATACCTCTGCTCCAGTTACCTCAAGCTGAGAAAGTGCCATAAGAATATTCATATTCCCTCCTAGATTATTTTAGATTTTCAGGATTTAGACCCTTTAATTCATCTAAAACAAAAATTCCATTTTTTCTTACAAGTTTATCATCAAACCAGATCTCTCCTCCACCCCATTCTTCTCTTTGGATAAGTACAAGATCCCAGTGAATGCTTGATTTGTTTCCATTGTTAGCTTGTTTGTAAGCTTGTCCAGGGGTAAAGTGAATGCTTCCAGCTATTTTTTCATCAAATAGAGTATCTTTCATAGGTTTTAATACATAAGGGTTTACACCAATAGCAAACTCACCTATATATCTAGCTCCCTCATCACTATCTAAGATTTGATTGATTTTTTCACTGTTGTTAGCAGTTGCCTTTACGATTTTACCATCTTTAAATTCAAAAGTTATATTCTCAAAAGTAAATCCTTGATAGTTTGAAGGGGTATTGTAAGAGATAACTCCATTTACACTCTCTCTTACTGGAGCAGTATAAACCTCTCCATCTGGTATATTTCTAAGTCCAAAACATTTTACATTTGGTATATCTTTTATAGAGAAAGTTAGGTCAGTTCCAACACCTTTGATTCTTACTTTGTCAGTTTTGCTTAAAAGTTCACATAGTGAATCCATAGCTTTTTCCATTTTTGAGTAATCTAAGCAACAAACATCAAAATAGAAATCTTCAAAAGCTTCAAGTGATGTGTTAGCAAGTTGTGCCATAGAATTGTTAGGATATCTTAAAATAACCCATTTAGTGTTATTTACTCTTTCAGCCATATGTACAGGATTCATAAAGTATTGAGAGTATAACTTCATCTTTTCATCAGCTACATCAGAAAGCTCAGTTGAGTTGTCTCCCCCTCTGATACCAATATATGCGTCCATATCTTTCATTCTTTCAAGTTCATATTTTGCCATATGTTGTAGTTGCTCAATAGAACAATCTTTTAAAATGGCTCTTAAAACAGAGTTATCTTTTATTGTAACAAATGGAAGAGCTCCTACTGAATAAGCCTCTTTTACAAGAGCTTTTACTAGATCTTTAGTAGTATCTCCATAAGCTTCTATTAAAACTTTTTCTCCTTCTTTTAATCTACAAGAGTGATTAACTAAGTTCTTTGCTAATTTAATAATTCTTTGATCCATATATTTTGCACCTCACATTAAAGATATTTACTTAAATTATACTATAAATTGGGACAGAATGGAAATAAAATATTTTAGTCCGATAATTAATATAATATAAAATTTATAAAATCAAGCAACAAAAACAAACAAAACCTTTAACTTTTTTTTCTCAAATTTATCTTAAAATCCAACCCTTTTCTATTTTATTAAACCATTTTTATATTTTTATCAGTTATACTTGATAAAAATTGGAAAAAGTAGTTTTTTATCAGATATAACTGATAAAAAAGTTGAAAAAGCATATTTCATCAGATATATCTGATAAAATTTTAATTTGTATTATAAAAGAGGTGGCTGCAAATTCAACCACCTCTAATTAAATCTATTTAATTTTTATAGTTAATCAGCTATTTAACTAATTCAAGAGCAACTGGCACATTCTTTTCAACAGCTTGTTTTTTAACTATCTTATCAGCAACTTCAACACCGATAGCTCCTATTTCAGCAGGTTTTTGTGCAACAGTTGCAGCAAGTTTACCCTCTTTTACAGCAGCCACAGCATCATCAGTAGCATCAAAACCAACTACAAATATATCTCTTCCAGATGCTTCAATAGCTTTTAATGCTCCAAGAGCCATCTCATCATTGTGAGCAAATACAGCTTGAATTTCAGGTTGAGCTTGTAAAATATTTTCCATTACATTTAACCCTTTTGTTCTATCAAAGTCAGCTGCTTGTTTAGCTACAACTTCAAGTTTTCCAGCAGCAGCTTTATTAAATCCAGTTCCTCTATCTCTTGCAGCAGTAGTACCAGGGATTCCTTCAAGTTCTACAACTTTACCCTTTCCACCAAGTTTTTCAACTATGAAGTTTCCTGCCATCTCTCCACCTAATACATTATCAGATGCTACATGAGATACAACATTTCCACCATTAGCTGCTCTATCAAGAGTAACTACTGGAATTTTACTTCTATTAGCTGCTTTAACTGAACTTACTACTGCATCTGAATCAGTAGGGTTAATAAGAAGAACATCTACACCTTTAACTAAAAGATCTTCAACATTTCCTAGTTCTTTAGCTGGGTTATCTTGTGAATCAAGAACTATTAAATCATGTCCTAACTCTTTAGCTTTAGCCTCTGCTCCCTCTTTTAAAGTTACAAAGAATGGGTTGTTTTGTGTAGAGATTACAAGTCCTATTCTTTCAGCTGATGCAGATGCTGCAAATGCTAAAAATATTCCTGCAATTCCAAATAATTTTTTAAATTTACTCATATCTACCACTCCCTTTTATTTGTTAGACTTCTTGTCTATTAAAACCGCAATTAATATAACAGCTGCCTTTATCATCATTTGATAGTATGATGATACATCTAGCAAGTTAAGAGCATTTCCAAGTACTCCTATTATTATAGCTCCCAATGCTGTTCCTGTAATCTTTCCAACCCCTCCAGCTAGAGAAGTTCCACCTAAAACAACAGCTGCAATAGCATCAAGTTCATATCCAGTTCCAGCAGTAGGTTGAGCAGAGAACAATCTCGATGTTGTAATAATCCCTGCCAATGCTGAAAGGATTCCTGAGATACCATATATCCATATTTTTATATTATTTACTTTAATTCCTGAAAGTTTTGTTGCCTCTTCATTTCCTCCAATAGCATAAGTATATCTTCCAAATCTTGTATTTGTTAAAATATAGTGTCCAGCTACAAATAATATAAGTGTTATATAGATAGGAATTGGTATATTGAATAGATACCCTCCCCCTATATTTTCAAACAATGCTCCACCATCATTAACTGTAATAGGTTTACCATTTGTAAATACAAGTGTTGCTCCTCTCAAGAAAGTCATTGTTACTAATGTTACTATAAATGCTTGTAACTTCATAACTGAAACTAAAACCCCATTTACTATTCCAAAGAACAGCCCTAAAACAAGAGCAACTAATAAACTTAAAACAGGATTTATTCCTGAACTTAGCATTGCAGCACTTACAGCTCCACAAAATGCTAAGATAGATCCAACTGATAGATCTATTCCACCAGTAAGAATTACAAATGTCATTCCTATTGCTATTACAGCATTGATAGATGATTGCCTAAATACATTTAATATATTTGCTACTGATAAAAATCTTGGATTGATCACTGCTACTATTGCTGAAAAAAGTATAAGTCCTATTAGTGGCTTATTCTTCAATATTTTTTTAATCATTTTTTCCTCCTACTGCACATCTCATAATCTTCTCTTGAGTTGCATCTTCTCCTAAAAATTCTCCTGTTATTTTGTGATTGTGAATAACTAAAATTCTATCACTAAGTCCTAAAATCTCTGGCATCTCAGATGATACTATAATTATACTCATTCCCTTTTTCTTCAATTCATTTATAACATCATAGATCTCTTTCTTAGCTCCAACGTCTACTCCTCTAGTTGGCTCATCTAAAATAAGAATTTTAGGATTTGTTAAAAGTGCCTTTGCAATAGCAACCTTTTGTTGATTTCCTCCACTTAGATTTTTAATTTTTTGCTCCATAGTAGGTGTTTTTATCTCAAATTTATCAATATAATCTTCAACTGATTCCTTCTCTAGCTTCTTATCTAATTTAAAGAAAGATGATATAAAATTCATTGCTGAAAGTGTCATATTTTCCTTAACACTCATTCCTAAAACAAGTCCATCTCCCTTTCTATCCTCTGAAACATAGGCTATCCCTTTAGCTACCCCTTCAGCAGCAGATCCTATATTTATCTCTTTTCCTTCAAGATAGATATGCCCAGACTCTTTCTTTAGATGCCCATATATAGTTCTTACAAGCTCTGTTCTACCTGCTCCCATAAGCCCTGATATTCCCAATATCTCACTTTTATGTAGAGTAAAAGAGATATTGTCAACAAAACTATTTTTAAGATTTTCAACTCTCAATACCTCTTCTCCCCTAGGAATTTCAACTCTAGGGAATTGTTCTTCAAGAGTTCTACCAACCATATTTTTGATTATAAAATCTTCATCTATATCCTTTACCTCAGCTTCACAGATAAACTTTCCATCTCTCATTATTGTTATATCATCACATATCTCAGGTATCTCTTTTAATCTATGAGAGATATACACAATACTTTTTTTCTCACTAGTTAATTCTCTAATAACTTCAAAAAGACTTTCAGTTTCACTGTCAGTAAGAGCATCTGTTGGCTCATCCATTATTATAATTTTAGCATTTTGAGAAAGTGCTTTAGCTATCTCTACCATTTGCATCTTCCCAATTGTTAATTCTTTTACTAGAGTTTTTCCATCTTCCTTTACATTCAATTTATCTAAAAGAAATCTAGCTTCCTTTGCCATTAACTTAGAATCTATCTTTCCAAATTTATTTGTAATCTCTCTACCTAAAAATATATTCTCTGTAATACTCAATTCAGGTATAAGATTTAACTCTTGGTGAATAACAGCAATCCCTTCACCTTGTGAATCATTTATACTTTTAAAATCTACCTTTTTCCCTCTCAATTCTATACTTCCACTATCCATTTGATAGATACCTGTCATTACCTTTATAAGAGTAGATTTTCCAGCTCCATTTTCACCTAATAGAGCCATAACTCTTCCTTTATATATATTTAGTTGAGCTCCATCTAAAGCCTTTACTCCAGGAAATGTCTTAACTATATCTTTCATCTTTAAAACAATCTCTTTTTCCATTATCCTCTCCTAAAAAGTAACACCTGACTTTAATATTATATTTGAATATGGAGAACACTCTCCAGTTCTAACAATAACTTCACTTTCATGAGTGATTTTTTTAAACTCCTCATGTGATACCTCAATTATTTTTGGATCCATTCCAGCCTCTTTGAAAGCTTTCATAATTGCAGCATACATAGGGATATTGTGATCGTGTATCTCCCTTGCTAAAATTATCTCTTCAACTTGCATCTCACTTAATATAGGTTTTAGTACTTGAATAAAGTTTGGTGTTCCAGCTTCAATAGCCAAATCTATTCTCTTTACATCTTTTGGAATTGGTAACCCTGCATCACACACTGTAATATGAGCTGTATGCCCTATTTTTGCTATCTCATAAGAAAGTTCACTGTTTAATAATCTACCTTTTTTCATTATCTTTTCACCCCTTGAAATTCATTTACTTCTTCTAGTGTAGGAATAGAACTTTGAGCCCCTAATCTTGTAACTGCTATTGCTGATACTTTAGTTCCAAATTCTATTGCCTCATCTATGTTGTTACCATTTAAAGCTTTAACAAACCCACCAATAAAACTGTCACCTGCTGCTGTTGTGTCCACAGCTTTTACTATATATGCACTGTGAAACTCTGACTTTTCTTTATTTATATGTAGTGATCCTTTACTTCCTAAAGTAACAATAAGTTCTTTAACTCCCATATCTAAAAGTTTTTTACAAGCTGCTTTTATCTCATCTTCTGTATCAGTAGCCATTTTAGTAATCATACTTAATTCAGTTTCATTAGGTATAATGATATCACTACATTTAATCATCTTTTCACTTAAAGGAGCTGCTGGAGCAGGGTTCAATATAGTTATCTTTCCAAACTCCTTTGCTTTTTCAAGAGCATATTCAACTGTTGATAAAGGTAGTTCCAATTGAGTAACAACTATATCTGCATTTTTAATTACATCTATATGTCTATCAATGTAATCTTTATCCACATCCATATTAGCTCCAGAAACAACAAGTATTCTATTTTGCCCATTTCCTTCAACTATTATCTTAGCTATTCCAGTAGAGCTTTCAGATCTCTCTATATACTCAGTATTAACTCCACTATTTTTCATAGAGTTTATAAGATCATTTCCAAAAGAGTCGTTACCTACCTTACCAAGCATAGTGACTTCTGTTCCTAGTTTACCAATAGCTACCCCTTGATTTGCTCCCTTACCACCAGGAACTTGAAAAAATTTCTCTCCAAAAATAGTTTCTCCTGCCTCTGGAACTCTTTGACACATAGTGACTAAATCCATATTTATGCTTCCTACTACAACTACTTTTTTCATTTTATTTCTCACCCTCTTTTAAAATCGGTTCTATGTATATTTTTTTTCTTTTATTTTTATCAGTAAAAAACAGCTCAAATACCTTTTCTCCCATTATATTTAATGGAATTTTACAAGCTAAAACCTCAATATCAAATATATTAAGAATCCTTAACTCTTCAAAACATGCAAGATCAATATCTTTTTTCATCTCTCTAGAAGCTTTTAAAAATCCAAGTAACATAAGGTTATTTGATGAGAATAGAGCAGTAGATGGAGTTTTTAAAATCTCTTTTCCCAAACTGTATCCACTATCAACTAAGAAATCTCCCTCATATATATCCTCTTTTGAATAAGGAATCTCCATATCTTCGTGAGCTTTAATATATCCTCTCAATCTCTCTTGAGCAGTAATAGAGTTCAGATCTCCAGTTAATATACTGATTTTTCTATGCCCTTTCTCCAGTAATCTTTTTACAACTTTATATGCTCCATTGAAGTTATCTAAAAATACTCCTGGCAATTCAAATGAAGTTGTATCTCTATCTAAAAGTAGAACTGGAATATTATGATTTATTAGTGATTCAAAAGGGTTATTATCATATGTCCCCTTGATTAAAACAGCTATTACTCCAGCAATTCTTTCTCCCAATATATTTTTTATAGCTTTTTTCTCTTGCTCTAAATCTTCAGAGGTATTATATAGTGCAATCTGAAATTGTGTTTTAGAAAAAGCTTTACATATCTCCTCTACAAGTGAGGCAAAGAAAGGGTTGCTAATATTTGGAATCAAAAGAGCTATTGTTCTACTCTCCATCTTTGATAAATTCCTAGCTATTGCATTTGGAGTATATCCGCTTTTTTCTACAAACTCTAAAACCTTTTTTTTAGTTTCAGGATTTATATTATCACTATTGTTAATAGCTCGAGAAACAGTGGCTACTGATATTCCTAATTCTTTAGCAATGTCTTTCATATTCATAAAAATCACCGTTTTTATTTTGTTATGTAATCGTTTACAATATAATATTAATCTACACTCTTAACTTTGTCAATAGAGAAAGATTAATAGTTTTTATGGTGTGCATTATTGAAAAATATTTCAAGATTTTATTGAAAATTTTTATATTATTTCTGATTAAATAATTCTAAAAGAGAATTTTCTTGATAAGATTTCTTTAAAAAATTCCAATTTAAATTAAAATGTATAAAAAATAAAAATATGTAAAATATAATTTTAGTGGGCAAAAGCTAAATTGACTTTTATATAAAAAGTTGATATACTTAAAATATATATAATCATAGATTAAGGAGTGAAAAAGTATGGTAAAGTATCTGTTTAAAAAAATATTACAGTCAAATACAGAGTTAGAAGTTAGCTCTTCTAAAATTATAGAAAAATATCCTTTTCACTATAACTATGATACTTCAATAGCTGATACTTTGAATTCAGATTGGGCTAATATTGGTAAAGATATTAGAAAGGCGATTGATAACTATGGTACGGAAATCAAAGAATCAAATTCAAAATAATAAACAAACAGTTCAAAATCATCATTTTATAGCTGTAGAAAATTATAAAGGAGATATTCCACATCCTAGTATAGTAGCTGGATATGAAGATTTATGTCCAGGAGCTGCCGAAAGAATTCTAGCAATGGCAGAAAGTGAAACAAAGCATAGACAAGAATTACAAAAGAAAGAATTAGAAAATGTAGTTAACTTGAGAACATTAGAGTTAGAACATAATATCAAATTTAATAATAGAGGGCAGATTTTCTCTTTTATTATAATGTTATTTTGCATTGTTGGAGGAATATTTTTACTTTACATAGGTAGAGATATTGGTGGATATGGAATGTTAATAACTTCTATTGTTTCTGTGGTTACAATTCTAATTAATCAGACTAAAAAAAATAAAATTAATTAACTCCCTAGTTAATACTAGGGAGTTTTATTTTTTAAAAATTATATACTATAAGTTTATAAGTATGCTTTGATTTTTTTTATAATCTCTGCATACTCCTCTTCTGAAAGATATTTTTTTCCTGGATTCATCTCAAATACATTTCCCCATTCAAACTCATCTTTATATTTTGGAACAAGATGGAAATGAAGATGGTGACCTGTATCTCCATAAGCTCCATAATTTATCTTATTAGGTGAAAATGCTTTATGAAGTGCTGTTGCTACTTTGTTAATATCTTCAAAATATATATTTCTCTCTTCTGGTGTAAGTTCAACCATTTCACTTACATGTTTTTTATGAGCAACAATACATCTTCCTAAGTGGCTTTGTTCTTTAAAAAGATAAACTTTTGAACCTTCAAGTTCACATATTTTTATCCCAAATTTATCAAGAAGCTCTCCTTCCATACAATAAGCACAATTTTTTTTGTCCATAATTATCAACCTCTTTCTTTTTATTTTTACAGATTTTATGTTTTATATTTATATCATAACATTTTTTCTTCTTTATTAAAATATAGAAGTAAAATTTTTTTAAAAAATATTTCAAAATAATAAATATATAAAAAATTGTGATATAATATTAATGAAAAAATCAATTTTTTATTATATAAGGAGGAGAAAATTTTGAATAAAATAATAAGTGACTATCATCTGCATAGTGAGTTTTCAGGAGATTCAACTCAAAATATAGAGGAGATAGTTAAAGAGGGAATAAGATTAGGTCTTGAAGAGATAGCTTTAACAGATCATCTTGAGTATGATATAGAGGGAATGACTGACAACTGGATTTTAGATGTAGATAGATATGCAAAAAGAGTTTTTGAATTGAGAGAGAAGTATAAAAAAGATATAGATCTTAAATTTGGTGTTGAGGTTGGAGTGCAACCACACACTAAAGATTATCTTGAAAGTGTTATAAAAAAATATCCCTTTGATTTTGTAATAGCCTCAAGCCACGCTATTGATAGAGTGGATTTAGCATTTGGAGAGATTCAAGCTGGAAGAACAAAGGATGAGGTACACAATCTATATTTTGAATATGTTTTACAAAATATTGAAAAATACAATGAATTTAATGTATATGGACATATAGATTTTGTTACAAGATATGGAGGGGAAAAATTTAGAGGTTTAGATTATAAGAAACATTTTGATATAATTGATGTTATCTTAAAAAAATTAATAGAAAAGGGAAAAGGAATAGAGGTTAATACTTCAGGATATAGATACAGAGAGGATAGATTCTACCCTTGTACAGATATTTTAAAAAGATATTACGAATTAGGAGGAGAGATCTTAACTATTGGATCAGATTCCCATATAAAAGATTATATGACTATGGATTTTGATAGGGTATATGACTTTTTAGAAAGTATAGGTGTAAAATATATATCTTCCTTTGATAAGATGCAACCATCATTTAAAAAAATAAAATAAGAGGTGAAAATTATGGCTTATGATGTAAGTAAATTAACTCTTGATGAGGTAATAAAATCATTTATTAAAACAGCTAAAAAACTGAAAGGTGATTTAGTTGTTTACTGTTCTAAATGGGAAGAGGAGTATGTAGTTAGAGATATTAGAGATTTTGCTAAATTAAAGATTAGAAAAGGTGATGTTATTGATGCTACTGTATATGTAGATGATGATGACGAGCTTTATGATGAGTTTAGATTGGGAGAGGGAAAAGACGATTTAGTGGTAAAGAAAAAGTATTTAAAATAGTAAAATAAAGGTTGCTTTAATTTAAAAAAAATGTTAGAGTGTAGACAAGACTATTTTAAATAATTAGGAGGGATTGTTAATGTACAAAAAATTAATGACACTTATAGCAGCAGGAACTTTATTAGTAGGTTGTAGTTCAGTAGAAGAAAAAAAGGAAGTAGTAGCTGAAAAAGCACCTCAAGAGTATCATTTAACTAATAAATACCAAAATGCTGATATTACAATTGCCTTTGATGATGGTAAAGTATTTGGATTCTCAGGAGTAAATAGATATTTTGGTGGAGCTGTAATCAACGGTGAAGATCTTGATGTAAGTAATGTAGCATCTACTATGATGGCTGGTCCTCAAGATAAAATGGCAGCTGAAATGGAATATTTACAACTTTTAAGTGAAGCTGATAAAATTCAAATGGAAGATAATAAAATTATAATTACAACTAAAGATAATCAAGAACTTATATTTGAAGCAAAATAAAAGATTTTAGATAGTTAAATTGTAATATAATAATAAAGGGATACTTCGGTATCCCTAAAATAAAAAATGTTAGAAAGAGTTTCTCTTTTTGACATTTTTTTAATTAGTATATATTAAATAAATCAATTTAACTATATTTATTTAATGTATCGCTAGATTTAGAGCAAAGTTACCTTTGCATTTAGTGATTAATAGTTAAGTTTAGTTATCTCTATTTCTTTTTTAACATCAAGTTGTCTCCATGTCAGTGAATAAAGAATCCCTATGGCTCATTCCGTTGAAAATGCAAAACTCGGCTATGCCTCAAACACGTTGCATTTTCTTAACTGCATTTCGCTAAGGGCTTCTAATATTCACCTCCAAATTACGTCAACTTGATGTTAGGGATAATATCATTTATTAATATTTAAAAGGAGATATAATGGCTAAAAGTATTAGTTTGGGAAAGGATTCTATTATTAAATTATTTTTAAATTTCTCTATTCCTGCTGTTACTGGAATGATAGTTACTGCTCTATATGCTATTGTAGATGGGGCATTTGTTGGACGAGGTGTGGGAGCAGAGGGATTGGCAGCTTTAAATCTCGGCTATCCCATTATAAACTTTGGTGCTGCTCTTAGCCTTATGTTTGGAATAGGAGGAGCCACTCTTATATCTTTAAACCCTAAAGATAAAGAGCATTGTAACAGATGCTTTTCATATATTATCATATTAAATGTCACTGCTTATCTTTTGATACTTTTAGCAGTACTTCTTTTTAATGAAAAGATAATATATCTTATGGGGGCTAATGATAACCTTATGCCTATGGTAAAAAAATATATGTATCCTTGTACCTTTGCACTGGGATTTTTAATGATTTCCAATTCACTTAATGCAGTGGTAAGAAATGATAAATCCCCTACCTATGCTTTTTTATCAATGGTAATTGGTGCAATTACAAATATATTTTTAGATTGGCTCTTTATAATGAAATTTGAATGGGGAATATTTGGTGCTGCTGTGGCAACTGGAATAGGGCAATTTGCCTCTATGCTATTTTTAATACACTACTTTTTAAAACCCGGTTCAAGATTTAAATTCTATTTTGAAAATAGAATAAAATTTGAAACTTTGAAAAAGATATGGAGCATAGGATTTCCATCATTTATTATGGAGTTTGCTGTGGCATTGATCACAATACTATTCAATATCTCATTTATGAAATATAGTGGAGAGATGGGAGTTTCAGCTTTCTGTATTGCTGGTTATGTGTTCTATATATTTAGAATGTTATACAATGGGCTTGGACAAGGTATTCAACCAATAGTAAGTTACAACTATGGAGAGGGTAAATTTGATAGAGTAAAAGAAACTTTTAAGATTGGGCATATAGTGGCATTTGCTATTGCAGTTATTATCTTAATATGGGTAAACTTCTTTGGAGATAGTGTTATTAAACTATTTAGTGAAGATAGTAAACTTATTAAAATGGCATGGCATGGGTTGAGCTTATACTCATGTGCTATAATCTTTGTTGGAGCAAACTTTATTGATATATCATTTTTACAGTCTAAAGATAAAGCAAAGGCAGCTAATATACTTTCTGTTTTAAGAAGTACAGTTTTTGTTATATTAGGACTTTTGATTTTACCACCTCTATTGGGAGAAAATGGAGTTTGGTTAGCTTTCCCTTTCTCTGATTTTATGACTTTCCTTTGTGGATTGATTTTAAAGAGAAGAGGGGATATATTTTAAGAAAACTACACCTAAAATCTTATTTTAAGGTTGAGGGTGTATTTTTTTATACTCTTTTTAGTCGTTTAATTCTTTAATAAAACGGTTTTTTATATTTTTTATGTTGTTTTTATAAAAAACTTGAAATAAGTAAAAAAAAGGTATATATTCTATTAAAAATTTAAAGGATGGTACTTTTTTATGGACAATGATATTAAAAAAAGTCTTATAGCTTTAGCTTTTGGAACTTTAGGTCTTGGGGTGGCAGAATTTGTAATGATGGGTATTCTTCCAAATGTTGCTCTCTCTCTAGGAATAACAATTCCAGTAGCTGGGCATCTTATTTCAGCTTATGCTTTAGGAGTTTGTTTTGGAGCTATTATGTTGCTAATGCTTCGTAAATATCCTATGAAAAACTCTCTGTTATTTCTTGTCACTATTATGGTAATTGGAAATGGTATCGCTGTTATATCTCCAAGTTATACAGTTATGCTATTAGCTCGTTTTATATCTGGACTTCCTCATGGAGCTTATTTTGGAGTTGCCTCTATTGTTGCATCAAAAATTGCTCAAGAGGGAAAAGAGTCAGAGGCTGTGGCAATAATGATATCTGGTATGACAGTGGCAAATCTTTTTGGTGTTCCTCTTGGTACATTTATTAGTGGTATTCTATCTTGGAGATTAATTTTTCTGTTCATTGTACTATGGGATATTTTAACTATGTTTCTAATAAAGAAATATGTCCCTTATATTGCTCCACTTCCAGATACAGGTTTTTTAGGACAGTTTAAATTTTTAAAAAGTTTAGCTCCATGGTTGATATTAGGAGCTACTATGATGGGAAATGGTGGAGCTTTTTGCTGGTATAGTTATGTGACACCTATGTTTACAGAGGTATCTGGTTTTGCCCCTGAAATTATAACAGCTCTTATGGTTTTAGCTGGGCTTGGTATGGTAATTGGAAATATGATTGGTGGAAAGCTTAGCTCTTTCTTCTATCCTGGAAAGGTAGGGGCTATATTTCAAGGATTGATGGCAATTACTTTACTTGGAATTTTCTTTTTATCTCCATATAAATGGGTAGCAGTACTTTTAATGTGTATTGTGACTCTATGTTTATTTGCTGTAAGTGCACCTCAGCAATTTTTGATTATAAAATTTGCTCCTGGTGGGGAGATGTTAGGAGCTGCTGGAATACAGATAGCTTTTAACTTAGGAAATGCTATTGGAGCTTATCTTGGTGGACTTCCTATAACTTATGGTATAGGAGTTAGATATTCTGCTCTTATTGCTTCAGGTATTGCTGTTTTAGGATTTATTTTATTCTCACTATTTAATTACCTATATCAACCTAAAAAACAGTAATATAAAAATATTTTTAGAAGAAAAGGACTATTAAAATTAATTAATAGTCCTTTTTAAAATTAATCCTCGATAGGTGTACTCATTGGATATGCTCCATTGAAACAACCTACACAATAACTTCTGTTCTTTAATGATTTTAGCATATTTTCCATAGATAAGTAATCAAGAGTATCAGCATTTATAGTTTTTCTTATCTCTTCAACAGATAATTTTGAGGCAATAAGCTCCTCTCTATGAGCAGTATCAATTCCATAATAACATGAATATTTTACTGCTGGAGAGGCTGACCTAAAGTGTACTTCCTTTGCTCCTGCTCTTCTAACAATCTCTATAAGAATTTTACTCGTTGTTCCTCTCACTAGGGAATCATCTATAATTACAACTCTTTTCCCCTCTAAGTTTACTTTTAAAGGATTAAGTTTTACAGCCACAGCTTGTTCCCTAAGTTCTTGACTTGGTTTTATAAATGTTCTTCCTATATATTTATTTTTTATAAGTCCAATTCCATAAGGGATTCCACTCTCTTCTGCATAACCAATAGCAGCAGGTATTCCAGAATCAGGAACACCAATTACAATATCAGCTTCAACTTTCATCTGTTTTGCTAAAAGCCTTCCAGCCTCTACTCTAGCTTCATAAACATTGATTCCATCTATTGTACTATCAGGTCTTGCAAAATAAATATGTTCAAATGAGCATGGAGCAATTTTTTTATTGTCACTATATTTTATTGACTCAACACCATTTTCATCTATAATAACCATCTCTCCAGCTTCAATATCCCTTATAAGCTCTCCCCCAACAGCATCTATTGCACAAGATTCAGAAGATAAAAAATAATCACCATTTTTATTGATTCCAAGAGATAAAGGTCTAATTCCATATGGATCTCTAACCCCTATTAACTTTCCATTAGAGATGATAACTAAGGCATAAGCTCCTTTTATAGCACTAACAGTACTTCTTATTGCATCAATCATTCCAGATTCAGCTTTTCTAGCTATCATCTTTATAATAACTTCAGAATCTATTGTAGTGTTAAAAGTTGCTCCCCCATCTTCTAAAAGCTCTCTTATAATTTTAGAGTTTGTTAAATTTCCATTGTGAGCTACTGCAATCTGACCTAATTTAAATTTATTTTCAAGAGGTTGAGCATTTTCTATTCTGCTCTCTCCTGTTGTAGAGTATCTAACATGTCCAATTGCAATATTTCCTTTTAATTTTTCCAAAGTTTCAGGAGTAAAAACATCTGCTGTAATCCCCATTCCCTTAAATGTTGTTATATTTCCATCAAGTGATACTGATATTCCAGCACTTTCTTGTCCTCTATGTTGAAGAGCATAAAGTCCATAATATGTAAAATTAGATGTATTTAGATTATTTTTAGAAAAAACTCCAAATACTCCACACTCCTCTTCCATTTTATCTTTTTTAAAACACTTTTCTATACAATTCATTCTATAAAACACCCAATCTTTTAGCTACTTCAATATAAGCTTCCTCTATATTTCCCATATCTCTTCTAAATCTATCTTTATCAAGTTTAGCTCCAGTTTCTTTATCCCATAATCTACAAGTATCAGGAGTAATCTCATCAGCTAGAATTATCTCTCCTGCACTGTTCTTTCCAAATTCAATTTTAAAATCTACAAGTTTAATTCCTATTTCATCAAATATTTTTATAAGAATTTGATTTATTTTTTCTGTCATAGCATAGATTGTTTTTAAATCTTCTTTTTTTACTCCAAGAACATAAGCGTGATAATCATTAATTAATGGATCTCCTAGATCATCATTTTTATATCCAATTTCATATATTGTTTCAGGAGGAATAGTTCCCTCTGCTATTCCCAATCTTTTTGACATAGACCCTGCTATTATATTTCTTACAGTTACTTCTAAAGGAAAGATTGTCACCTTTTGACAAAGTTGATCTCTATCATTAAGAATCTCTACAAGGTGAGTTTTAATTCCATTTTCTTCAAGAACTTTAAATATTTTTCCAGTTATCTTATTGTTTATAACTCCTTTATTAACAATAGTACCTTTTTTAGCTCCATTTCCAGCAGTAGCATCATCTTTATAGTGGATTATAACCATGTTCTCATCATCAGTAGAAAATATTTGTTTTGCTTTTCCCTCATAAATAAATTCTCTTTTTTCTCTTTTCATTTTTCCTCCAGTATACTAAAAAGTTTTAAAAAATAAAAAAAGTATCTTAAATTAAGATACTTCAATTCACACTATTCCCTTTTAAACTGTTTACACTTATGGCATTACAATATAAGATAGATGAGATTATTTTATTTTTTTCTTTTTTAATCCATGCTCTCATAAGGATCCTCCATAATACTTGTAATTTTATGGAAAGATTATAGCATATATTTTTTTAATTACTAATAATTTTTTTGTGTGTAAAAACAGAGATTTTTCTAATTTGCTTAAATTAAAAGGTGTTTAGAAATATTGGGGGAAAAATTTTTTTATCCCCTAAGAAAAAAATAGTATATTACGTTTTTAAATTAAACAGAATATAAAAACAAAAATTACACCTTTTACCATTAGATAAAAGGTGTAATATGTTTAAAATCTATTCGTTATCCTCTTCTCCTGAGAAAACAACTTTACCATCTATAATAGTATATTCAACTTTAGCATCTATTTGTAGAGGATCATTTGACCAAATAACAATATCTGCATCTTTACCAACTGTGATAGATCCTATTCTATCTTCAAGACCTAAAATTTCAGCAGGGTTAATAGATATAGCTTTTAATGCTTCCCATTTATCTAAACCATCTTTAACAGCTAAAGCAGCACAAATTGGTAGGTGGTGTAGAGGTATAACTGGGCTATCAGTAGTTATTGACATTTTTATTCCAGCCTTATTTAAAACTCCAGCAGTTTTAAATGATTTATTTACTAATTCAACCTTTGTTCTATGTCCAAGGCTTGGTCCTACTATCATAGGGAAATTTTCCTCAGCTAATTCATCAATTATACATCTAGCATCTGTTGAGTGATCTAGTGTCATTTTAACATCAAACTCTTTAGCTATTCTAATAGCTGTAAATATATCATTAGCTTTGTGAGCATGAGCTTTTAAAGGAATTTCCTTCTTAAATACAGGGATAAGAGCTTCCCATCTAGCATCATAAGCTGGTCTTTTAGAGATATCATCTCCAGCAGCCTCTAATTTTTCCATATACTCTTTTGCTTTATATAATGCCTCTCTCATAAGAGCAGCTGTTCCCATTCTAGTTGTAGGCATCTTACCTTTAGTTCCGTAAAATCTTTTTGGATTTTCTCCAAATGCACATTTCATAGCTATTGGAGCCTTTATAATCATCTTATCTATTCTCTTACCAAAAGTTTTAACTGCTGCAAATTGTCCACCTATAACATTAGCACTTCCTGGTCCAGTAGCAACTGCTGTTATTCCACCTTGATAAGCTTCTTTAAATACTCTATCCATAGGATCAAGTCCATCAATAGCTCTCATTTGAGGAGTAATAGGATCTGATTTTTCATTTACATCATCATTTTCAAAACCAACACTATCTCCCATAAGTCCTAAGTGACAATGAGCATCAATAAATCCCGGAGCAACTATTTTACCTTCAGCATCAATTACACAATCATCTTTTTTTGCTCTGATGCTTTTTTTAATTGCTACGATTTTTCCATCTTCTATTGAGATATCCATTTTTACACTTTTTGATTTTTCTACATCAAGTACAGTACCATTTTTAATAATAAGCATATTTAAAACCTCCCAATATGTATAATAACTATATTTTATAACAAAATTAAAAATAAAGCTATATATAAGAATTAAATTTTATAAATATAGCGAATAAATAATATAGTATATATACTCATAATAAAAAAGGAGGATAAATATTATGAAAACTAGAGCATTAGAAAAATATGAATTAGAAAAGGTGTTTAACTATATCAAAAATGGAGGTAATAGAAATGGGGTAAGAATAAGAGCTAATCCACAAATCTATCTTATCTGTTTTATTCAATTAAATACAGGTTTAAGAATAGGAGATGTATTAAGTTTAAAGGTAAAGGATATTATTAATGGAAAGATAGATATAATAGAGCAAAAAACAGGAAAACGTCAAAATAGGGATATCAATGAGGAGGTTGTTAAAGTTATAAAAGATTATTGTGACAGAAAGAATATAAGTGGGAATGATAACCTATTTACTTTCTCTATAAGATGGGTACAAAAATTTTTACAAAAAGTATCTATATGTTCAGAGGTTGAGAATTTTTCCACTCATAGTTTTAGAAAAACATATGCACATATACAATATATAAATAATAGATGTAATATTGAATTGGTAAGGAGACTTCTTAATCACTCTTCAGTAGTTGTAACACAAAAATATCTAGGAGTTACAGATAATGAAGTAAATTCAGCATCTCAAGAGTTTAAAATAATTTTGTAATATATAGATTAATTTTTTTAAGTATTTGTTAATTTTACGTTAAAATCACTAAAAAATTAAAAAAAATTTAAATTTTTTATTTACAAATCCCAAAATAAAGGGTATATATATAATATAGGCAAAGAAACTAGAAAACAGGGAGGCAAAATTATGACTAAAAAAGAGTTTATTGAATTATATGCAGAAAAAGGTGGATTCACTAAAAAAGAAGCTGAAAGAGCAGTTGCACTATTCCTAGATACAGTAGAAGATACACTTTTAAAAGGAGATAGCATCACTTTTGTTGGTTGGGGAAAATGGGAAGTAAAAGAGAGAGCAAGCAGAGAAGTTAGAAACCCTCAAACTAAAGAGAGAATGACTATTCCTGGTAAGAAAGCTGTTAAATTTAAAGTTGGTAAATTACTAGCTGATAGAGTAAAAGAGATGTAATTAATTAAAAACTGAAATTTAGAACTACACTCATATATAAAGGGTGTAGTTTTTTATTTTTATAATTTTACCTATTAGAGAAGATTAAAATACTCTTTATTGACTTTTTATAAAAAATAGTGTATCATTTAAGTAAGAAAAAGGAAGTCTGAAATTTAAGTTAGGTGATAAGACTAACGTGTTGGCGAGCAACGGAAAAACTCGAAATTTATGTTAATATTTAAAATTAACGTGTTGGCAGACAACGGAAAAACCTTTTTAGCTACCTGTAAGGTAGCTTTTTTTTTAAGGAGTTTTTTATGAATGATAAGACAAAATTAATTGAAAATTTAATAAAAGCTAAAAAAATATATGATAAATACTTATTAAATAAAGATTTTTTATATGTCTTTAAAAATAAATTAAATAATAAGTTTGAGTTTTTTGAAATGAAATGTGTAAGAAGTAACTTTCTCCATTTAACAGGAGTTGAAACTAAAATAAAAGCATTAGATTTTTATAAAAACTTAGAAAAAAACAGAATACCATTAGATGCTATTAACTATAAAAGAAATGGAACAACTAAATTAAAATTACAGATATTTGATAGATTACCTTTACTTATCTCTACACCAGTTCAAGTATGTTTTCAAGATGATTTTTTTACATTAAAATTAGAAGTTGATATTTTATTAAATAAGCCTGTTATAGATAGAAAAGATATTGTTTTAGGATTGAAACAAATGGAAAATTTTGATTTTTTTGTTCCTGCTTCAATTTTAAAAGAAGAACCACAAAAAATAGGTAAAAATTTTTCAAGGGTTTTATTTATTTTAGAGAAAAATAAAGGGGATAAAAAATATAGTACTATTAAATATAGAGTTAAAGATATAGAATTTAATAAAATTCTGAATTCTATTAATTGTGATTTGATTGATAAAGAATTGTTGTTAATTTAAAAATTAGATTTTTATTAAAACTATCTTAACCTAATTGATAGAGATTATTTTTTGTGCTATAATCTGTTAAGAGGTGAGTAATGAAAGTAAATATAAATAATATAATTATCTCTTTAGAAAAAAATCAAGATAAAGAATTGATAAAAGAGATAGGGAAAAGAGGCATAAAAAAAGAGAATATAGAGAGAATCATTTGGAATAAACGTTCTATTGATAGTAGAAAGAAAAATGATATTAAGTTTATATATTCAATAGAGGTTATTTTAAAGAATGATATTGATCTATCTAAGTTAAAAGATGTAACTGTTGCAAAGGAAAAGGAGATTCCAAAACGTGAGCCACTTTTTAACAAAAAAGAGGTAGCTGTTATAGGAGCAGGACCAGCAGGACTTTTTGCAGCTCTTAGATTGGTTGAGTATGGATATATTCCATTGGTATTTGAGAGGGGAGAAGAGGTAGATAAGAGGGATATTACAACAAATAACTTTATAAACTCCTCTGATATCTCAGATCTGAAAGCTCTCAATCCAGAATCAAATGTGCAATTTGGTGAGGGGGGAGCTGGAACATACTCTGATGGTAAACTAAATACTAGAATAAAAAGTGAATATATAGATAAGGTATTTAGAGAGTTGGTAGCTTGTGGAGCTCAAGAAAATATTATGTGGGATTATAAGCCACATATAGGAACTGATGTATTAAAGGTTGTAGTTAAAAATCTAAGAGAAAAGATAAAGAGTATGGGTGGAAAATTCTATTTTAATAGTAAAATGGAAAATCTACATATAAAAGATGGAAAGGTTATAGGAATTGATATTCTTAGAGGTCTAAAAGAGAGAGAATATTATTCAGTGGACTCTGTAATTTTAGCCATAGGGCACTCTTCAAGAGATACTTATAGAATGTTACAGGTAAAAGGTATACATATGGAAAATAAACCTTTTGCTGTTGGAGTTAGAATTGAGCATCTTAGAGAGGATATTGATAAGATGCAATATGGTAAGTTTGCTGGAAATCCTCTGTTAGGTGCTGCTACATATAGTGTAACATATAACAATAAAAAAGAGGATAGAGGAGTATTTTCTTTCTGTATGTGTCCGGGAGGTGTAGTTATAAATGCTGCATCTGAAACTGGTGGGACATTGGTAAATGGTATGAGCTATTCTCAAAGAGATGGTAGATTTTCAAACTCTGCTATTGTTGTAGGGATAAAGGAAAATGAATTTGGTGAGGAGCTGTTCTCTGGTATGAAGTTCCAAGAAAAGCTTGAGAGAAAAACTTTTGAAATTGGAAATAACTATGGAGCAGTATATCAAAATGTAATGGACTTTATGAGTAATAGAGAGACAAAATCAGAGATAGAAAGTAGTTATGAGATGAAGATGAACTCATATGATATAAACAATCTCTTCCCTCGATTTATAACTAATAATATGAAAGCTGCCTTTGAAAATTGGGGTAAAAATAGTTACTTTATCTCTAATAGAGTTAATCTAATTGCTCCAGAAACTAGAACCTCTGCTCCTGTTAAGATAGTTAGAGATATAAAAGGGGAGTCTATAAATGTTAGAGGACTTTTCCCAATAGGAGAAGGAGCAGGATATGCTGGTGGAATAATGAGTGCAGCAGTAGATGGAATTAAGGTAGTAGATTTGAGCTTTACTAAAACTTGTCTATAATTATAAGGATTTGAAAAATAAATTTTTGTAGATAGGTTATATGGTTTTAGTAATTATATTTACAAAATTTATTTCAAGTTCTTTTAAATTTTATATACTCTAGGAGGTATTATTATGAATGAATATGATTTAAATGAACAAAGAGATGAATATGGAAATTTTGTAGATCGTGCAGAGGTAACAAATAGTTTTTTAAGAAAGGTATTTCTTAATATGATAGTTGGGATATTGATTACAGCAGCAGTTCCAGCTTATGTATTTTTCTTTAATCAAGCTTTACTTTATACTATTGTACCTTACTTTAAGATAATAACTTTTGCTGAGTTAGGACTTGTATTTTTCTTGAGTTTAGGTATAAACAAGATGTCCTCTGGTACAGCTAGACTTATGTTTTTTATCTATTCACTTATGAATGGTATTTTGTTTAGCAGCCTTGCATTTGTATTTGAGCCTATAAGTATACTATATACTTTAGGTGTTGCTCTTGTAATGTTTGTAGTAATAGCAGTATATGGATACACTACTTCAGAAGATTTAAGCCACTATGGAAAATATCTAATGACTGGACTTATCTCTATTATTATAATGTCAGTAATTAACTTCTTTATAAAAGCACCGATGCTTTATTGGGCTGGAACTATATTAGGTATAGTTATATTCTCAGCTCTTATAGCTTATGATGTAAATAGAATTAAACGTCTAGCCTATAATATTGCTGATGGAGATAGAGAAGTAATTGAAAAAATAGGAATTATTGGAGCTTTAAATCTTTACCTTGATTTTATCAATCTATTCCTATATCTATTAAGAATCTTTGGAAAGAAAAGAAGATAATTAGGAGGAGAGATGAAAAAAGGAATTTTAACTGTTCTTGCTTTAGTAGCTATCTCTATACCAACATTAGCTAATAGAGATAATCTACAAAATAATCTAGCTGAAATTAATAGTAAGATTATTACATATAGGGGAACAGAGCAATTTAGAGAGAGTATAATATTTAAAAAATTAAATAGAAGAGGTTATAGTGGTAGTAGCCAATATATAGAGGGTATTGGAGAACTGAAATCTAACTATGATAGAGATAATTATAATACAGATTACTCTAGTAAAACAAAGGGATTTTTAACTGGAACTAATAGCACATTTCTATCAAATCCCAATATGATAACTGGTATGAGCCTTGGATATATAAAATCTAAAGTTGATTATAAAGATAGCAATGACAGTGATCAAAAGGTTAGAACATATGGACTTAATGCCTATCTAGCTTATAACTACAATGATTTTCTATTTATAGGAAAAGCTGGTTATGATGAGGGGAAAAATATATTAAGTAGTAACAATATATCTAATATAATATATAGAAGTAAAAACTATTCATTGGGAGCAGAGGCAGGGTATTTTTTTGATATCAATGAGAAGAATATTCTATATCCACATATTGGAGTTAATTGGAATCAATATACTACTAAGGGGCATGGAGATATTTTAGATAATAATGATAGAGTTGGAAGTGGTAACTTAGGTGTAAGTTATTATAGTGAGATATCTGATAAGTGGCTTTTAAATGGTAGTATTGAATGGAACTATGATTTCAGTGATAGAGCAGATCTTAGAACTAGAGATGGAAAAATTAAGATTCTTGAAACTAGTAGAGATACTGGAGTATTAAGTGCTGGAATTGGTTACTACTTACAAGAGGATTTCTTAATAAATCTTAGATACCTAGCTTTTGTGAATAAAAACTATTACTATGATATGGTAATGTTAGGATTTACACATAACTTCTAAAAAAATAAAACTGTTGAATTTGATAGTTTAAAAATTATCATTTTCAGCAGTTTTTTATTTTTTAATTTTTGAGTTAGATTATAGTTTTGTTGAGCAATATAGTCTTTATTTCCTAGTAATTAAAAGTAATATTAAATAATTTTTAATTTAAGTAATATTTAAAAATAAACCTATAATATATTTTAAGAAAAATAATTATAATTTAAATTTTTTCTTTATAAAAGTCCTGTATTTAAAATTAAGAAAATATATTTTAAAAATAATAATTTACAAAAAAATAAAAAAGCCCCGCAGGGCTGAGGTGACTATTTATCTACTTTTATACCATAACCAAGCAAGAATGAAGAAAGCAATTGCGATCCCTCCATTAATGCTCAGTGTTTCAATATAGATGTACATAATAGTACCTCCTTTGGAAAATGCTCTACTATATACCAAATGTTCTGAGGATTTGATATATATGAAACAAGCTCCCAATAAATGAGAGCTTATTTCATCAGAACTTTTTTGCATTTTCCAAAGTACCCATTGGGTCTTTCATATATATTATAACATAATAATAGAAAAAGTCAAATATAGGAAATCTCCATAAAAATTTATATTTGATAAAATGAAAAATTTATGATAATACTATATAAAATACTCTACAAAATCCAATAAATTATTTTAAATAATTATTATATAGTTATATTAAATAATAAAACCAAATATAATGTTAATTATATGTGGTTATATTACTTAAATAATTTTTAATTACTTAATTATTTTAAATTTAAACTTTAATTTAATTAAAATACTATGAATATTTTTACAATTGATAAAGTATTCATCTATTATAATAAAAAAGATTAAAATCAAAATTATTTTATATTCTGAAATTAATCTTTAAAATCTTTATATGTTTTTCTTAATTAAAATTATAGCCATTTATTTACTTACTACATCATCAAGAGAAGAAAGTGATGGTAACTTCTCCAAAACTTTTTTCTCAAGAACAGATTTCGCATTGATATACACTTCTGTTACCCTTGTATCTGCATGACCTAAAAAATCTCTAATCTCTAAAAGATCAGCTCCATTTATTGAAAGCTCTGTTGCCACAGCATGACGTATATTGTGTGGACTAATATCCTTTCCAATAAGTTTTCCAAAATTTTGAACCAGATCATACAACGCTCTATATGATAGTTGAGTGTTATTTTTAACTGAACTACTAAAAACATATTGCTCCTCTATCTCCTCATCGTCAATAGAGTAAAGAGATTGCAAATAATTTTTATACTCATTAAGTTTATCAGCAAGTATTCCATATACAGATTTATATTGTTCTCTTCCACTTTTAGTTTGCTCTAGTTTTATATAGTAACTTCCCTCTCTTACAAGAATATGTTTAAACTTCAGATTTAACAACTCTTGACTTCTCATTCCTGTATAGAATAGGGTATATAATATAGTTATATTTCTATACTCCTTTTCTCCCTTGATTTTATATAGCCCTATAATTTTTTTTATATCTTCAAAAGATAGTTTTAAAATATTATCTATATTCCTTCCCACTTTAAACAGCTCTATATACTTAAAGGGATTATCAAAACCATTTTTTTCCATCTCTTTATATAATGATTTCAGTGCAGAGAGAATCTTATTTATAGAAGTTTTTTTCAATCCTCTTTCATCAACTAAGTGACTAATATAATCTTCTACATCTGTTTTATCTATATCCTTCATTAGATCTATAAGTTCATCACCACGAATATCTCCTTCTCCCTCATATACAAAGTTGAGAAAATCCTTTAGGTAGAACATATAGTCTTTTATAGTTTTTGGAGAACGATATATTTCAAATATACTTTTTCTCTCCTCTTTAACTCTTTTCTTTCTTCTGGCTGTTACAACTCCAGTTTCCCCTCTTTTAATTATATCCATTGCCTTTTCTCCTAAAAAGTCCTATTATATTATTTAAGAAATTTTAAATAATATCTTCAACTTTTACCTCTCTTACCTCTCCTAATTCCATATCATCTAGTAATAGTTTTCCAAAAGATATTCTCTTTAAATATATAACTTTATTATCTACTGCCTCTAGCATCTTTTTAACTTGATGGAATTTTCCCTCTTTAATAGTAAGGTGTATTTTCTTTTTTTCTACAATCTCTGCTTTAGCTGGCATTGTAATATATCCTCCAATATCAACTCCATTTTCAAGTTTTTCTATATCTTCACTACTTATATCCTTTTCTAACTCTGCATAATAAGTTTTCTCCACATGGCTTTTTGGTGCTAAAAGCTTATGATTAAGTTGCCCATCATTTGTTAAAAGCAAAAGCCCCTCTGTATCCTTATCCAATCTACCAACTGGAGCTAACTCTTTTTTAATAACCCATTCAGGTAAAAGCTCCATTACAGTTTTCTCTCTAGGATCTTCCACAGCTGTTATATATCCAGCTTTTTTATTCATAATATAATATCTAAATTTGCTATACTCTAAAACTCTATTATTATATTCAACCTTATCTTCATTCTCTTTTATATTTGATTGTGGATTTTTCACTATCTCCCCATTAACTTTTACTTTTCCACTTGTAAGCAAAGATTTAACCTCTTTTCTGCTACCAAGTCCACACTCTGTTAAAAATTTATCTAGTCTCATTTTCTCCTCCAATTACTTTCTATATATCAATACTAACATATATTCTATCAACTTGCAATTTTTAACTTTTAAATTATTTTTCTAAATGCTATAATGGTATTATACTTATAACTAGAGGAGAACGGATAAAATGATAGATTTTAAAAAGATAGATGAGATGATTGAATTAATAGAGAATAATGAAGTTCCTGAAAATCAAGAGTTTAATGATTTTGTGATAGAATTTTTTAATGAGGTAAAGACAATTCCTCTTTCTAAATATCTTAGAACTAAGGGAAAGGATAAGAGACTTCCTAAGATAATGAATAGTAAAAAAGCTGGAGAGGTTTTAATAGATACTAAGAAAGATGATGAGATCTTAACTTTCTTAAAGAGAAAGGGTTATAAGGAGATTCCACAGCTAGATTATAAGGCAGTTATGTTGCTTAGAAAAACTGATCTTTTCTCTAACTGGAAAAAGCTACTTCTATATTTTGAGGGAGCTGGTACAGTACAAGAGATCAATAACTCAACTAAGCCTATTCTTTTACCTCAAGAGGTTGAAAAATTGGAAACTTATGTTAAAGATGAGCTTAATCTTACAGAGCAGGAGTTAAACTGGCTTGTAACAAAGTTTAGTAAAATTCAAAAGGATAAAGAGCTATTTAAAGCACTGAATAAACTATCTAGATAGAAAAAGAGGAGAATCAACTCCTCTTTTTTAGATTAGTGATTTAACTGATAAAATTTTTATAACAGTATTTTTCATAAAATTATAGATCAGTTTAAATAATTATATTTTAAAATATAGTTAAATTTAATTCACTAGAAAGATCTTCTAAAAGTGCTACTCCTGCAATAGAGTTTCCTTTTTTATCTAGAGATGGTCCATAGACTCCTATCCCCATCTTTCCTGGAACTACTGAAAGTATTCCTCCTCCAACTCCACTTTTAGATGGAATCCCAGCTCTCACAGCAAACTCTCCAGAGCTATCATACATACCACAAGTTACCATTAAAGTTTTTACAATGGTAGCTATTTTTGGTGTTATTACTATCTCCCCTGTACTTAACTTTCCATTATTAGCTAAAAAAAGTCCTATTTTTGCTAATGTCTTAGCAGTTACTTCAATAGAGCATTGCTTAAAATATATGTCTAAAGCATCCTCAACATTTCCCTCTATTATTCCTTCACCTTTTAAGAAATAACCCATAGCTCTATTTCTATTTCCAGTTTCTGACTCTCCACAATATATCTTATAGTTTACATCAAGTGTTTCATCTTCAGAGATTTTTTTAAAGAAATCTAATAATCTTTCAAATCTATCTCTTGCATCCTTTCCCTTTATCATTGATGAAACAGCTATTGCCCCAGCATTTATAAGGGGATTATAAGGTTTTCTCTCCCTTGATGTTTCCAGTTTTGTGATAGAGTTAAAGGGATCTCCAGTTGGTTCCATTCCAACTTTAGAAAACACATACTCTTCTCCATTATCTAAAATTGCTAACATAAGAGCTACTATTTTAGATATACTTTGTATTGTAAATTTTGTTTCATAATCTCCTGAAAAATATTCATTTCCTTCATTATCAATAATATAGATACCTAAAGCATCTTTCCTAGCTTTGTCTAATTCAGGAATATAACTTGCTACTGTTCCTAGTTTTGTTTCAGGAATATTTTTTTTAACTAATCTATTAAGTAGATCATTCATTTTTTCACCTCAAAAATTTTTAAAATCTTATTTATAATATAAACTCCATGCTATAATTTGTCAACATTTTTGACTGTATTAAATTTTTCTTATTTTTTTCTTAGAGTCAAATTAATAAAGGAGCAGTTAATTTTTGCTCCTTTTTATCATATAACTTAATATATTATTTATATTCTTTTGCTTTTTCTTCAAGCAATTTAAAATTTACAGTATTTTTAATATAACCGATATTCAGATTCATACATTTCTGCTTATATAATTTATTGGCATTTTTAATTATCAATTCTTTGTTTTTATATATAAATTCTAACTCTTTTAAAACAAGTTTTTTATATTTTATATCATTTTCATTTTTAACTTCATAATATTCTATAATTTTTTCATCATATACAGGTATCATACAACCTAATTTTATAGTACCTAAAAGTTCTGTTTCACTAATAGCCATTCTTATTACAGGAACAATACTCTTGCGAATTTTTCCATTTATATAATCATAGGATTTACTTGGCGAAGATAATGGTGCTATATATTTACATCCATTTATTTCAAGAAGTACTCCTAAATATTTTCTTGATTTTGTATAACTTTCTCCTTTATTATTAAGTACATGTTTATCGAACTTTTTTAGATATTCCAAATACTCGTCTTTTATTGTAAATAATTTCATACAATCTCCTTAGAAAAAAAGCTGTCATATGACAGCTTTTTAGTATTTATCGGTCCTTCACTTTCAGTTTTCACTAAGGTGGTGGAACACCTAGTATTTATCGGTCCTTCACTTTTAGTTTTCACTAAGGTGGCGGAACACCTATAACTTATATTTTGTACTTATATTATACGTTAAAAAATACCAAAAGTAAAGTAGAAGTTTGATTTTTCTAATGAAAATAAGAAAATATAAATTTATTATTTTAATTCTCTAGGTATACGAGGGCTTAGGATAGTTAATAACTCATATATATTCATTCCAATAAAATCAACCTCTTTTGTTATATCTTTATATAGGTATATTTTATCTCCCTCTTTTACACTTTCATCAACTTCAATAAATGTATTATCCATAGTTACCTCTGCTATCTTAAACTCCTTATTATTTATAATACATTTACTCTTTTCATTTTTCTTTAAGAAACCATCACCATATCCAATTTTAATTTTAGCTAAGTATTTACAATTAGGGATGTCCAAATCATCTTTAACTTCATATGCAACATACTTACTTTTATCTACTTCTCTTACCCCTGCTATTTGCCCCTCTAATGAGAAAACTTGTCTTAGATTAGGATCGTAATACCCCACCTCTTGTAATCCATAAGTCAACATTCCCACTCTTATATGTGTAGCAACTTCACAATCATAGTTCATTACCCCAGCACTATTTTGTAAGTGAATCATCTCAAATCTATCTCTTCCAATGCTATCAACTATCTTAGTGAAATTATCAATAATCTCTAATCCATCTTTGTAGTTCACAGCAAAAAGATGAGTGTAAATTCCTCTTAATTTAAGGTTTCTCTCTAAAATATACTCTCTTAATTCTTTAGCCTCTGAAGCATAGATTCCATTTCTACCAAAACCAAAATCAATTTTCAGTTGCATTCTTGAAGGCTCAATCCCAGCATCAATAGCCTCTTTAAACTCTTCCATAGAATTAATAGCAATATCTATATTTGGAGTTCCTTTGATCAATTCCATATCCCTAATGCTTTCAAAAACAAGAATTCTAATATCATTTCCAAGGTTCATCTTTAAAATATTCTCTGCCTCTACATAACGAGCTACTGCAAAATCCCTCTGCCCACTTTTATATAATACAGGAACTATTACATTTACCCCATGTCCATAAGCATTGGCCTTTACTACTGGAAGAACCTTTTTATTTTTAGCCTTTTCCAAATAATCAATGTTGTGTAAAAGATTGCTTTGATCTAAAACCATTCTAATAGAATTAATAACCATCAATACCACCCCTAATTTTTTATAATTATATTATAGCATTTTAAATTTAAAATAAAAGGATTTTTTTCTAAAAAAGAGAATATTGTGATATAATATACTAAAAGAATAAAAAGATTAGGGGTAAATTAAATTATGGAGAGAATACATAGATTTTTTAAAGAGAATTATAGAACTTTAACTAAGGGAGAAAAGAAAATAGCTGAGTATGTTATTAAAAATCCCAAAAAAGTTTTAGTTCTTTCAGCTTTAGATTTAGGTAAAGAGATTGGGGTTAGTGATGCCTCTGTTTTAAGATTTACTAAAACTGTTGGATTTAACAAATATACTGATTTTAGAAACTATATTGCAAATGAGCTTACAGAGATGACTCCTGACGATAGATTGATAAAAAACTGGGATAGTTTCCATACTAAAAGTGATATTGCTAATAAAATTGTAAATGCTGATTTGAAAAATATACAGGAGTTTTTATCAGATGTTGACTTTAACCAGATAGATGAGGCTATAAAAATTATAGATAATGGTAAAAAGATATACTCTATCGGTATGGGATCAAGTAGATCTATATCTCAATTTTTATATTGGCAACTAAAGAGATTGGGATATAATACAGAGGTTGTCAATGAAGGGGGACTTGGACTTTTTGAAACTCTTTCACATTTAAAAAAGGGAGATGTTGTAATACTATTTGCTTTCCCTAGATTTTTAAATGATGAGATAAAAGCTATCAAATTAGCAAAAGAAAGAAAGATTAAGATAATATTGATTACAAGTAATATCTTCTCAGAAATTAGCTTTTTAAGTGATGTTTCATTTAAAGTTTCAGTTGAAAACAATGGATTTTTCAACTCATATATAGTACCTATGGAGCTATGTAATATAATACTTACAGCCCTTTTTGAGAAAAATAAAAACTCATTGATGATAGAGTGGAAAGAAAATAGTTTAATAAAGGATTTTCTTTTTGCTAATGATTAATACAGATATAATCTTCCAATACAACTATTGGGAGATTTTTTTATTTAACTGTTTACTCATTAATTTTAAAATAGTAAAATATATAGTATAAAGATTTCAATAAGAGGTGAGATAATGATTAGATATGGAATAGATGATATAGAAAGAGCAAAAGATATATGGAGAGAAAATTTCACTGATAGTGAAGAGGAGATAGATTTTTATTTTAAAACTATATATAGAGATAAGAATTTTTTAATGTTAGAAGAGGATGGTGAGATAAAAGCATCTCTGCATGAAAATCCATATGATATTTGTTTTAATAGAAATATTTTACCCTCTTTCTATATAGTTGGAGTGGCTGTATCTCCAGAGTATAGAGGAAAGGGGTACATGAGAAAGTTATTAAACCACAGTTTAAAAAATGCTTTATCAAACAATAAAGATATAGTTTTTCTAAGCCCTATCAATACCGAAATATATAGCAATTTTGGTTTTGGATATATCAGCGGTTTAGAGCATTATGAACTAAAACTAGAAGATATCCCTTTTAATAGCATCAATAGAGATATTGAGATAAAAAAAGCTGGAGAAGAGGATTTTAATAGTATAATTGAGCTGTATAATAAAAAGATGGAAAATAGCAATATATATTTAAAGAGAGATCACAGCTATCTTACTAGAATTAAAGGAGAGATTGAAAATGAAAATGGTAAGATATATGTTTTTTATAGGGAGAAGAGGATAACAGGATATTTAATATGCTACTTTAGAGAGGAAGAGATATTTGCTAGAGAGTTTTTCTATTATGATATTGAAACTGTAAAAACTATGTTGGCATTTATAAAAACCTTTAAAGAGTATTATCAAAATTTTAAAGTTACCACTCCTCAAGGAAGTAATTTTAATTTTCTCTTTCCAAATCAATTAAAAGTGGAGAAAAAAGAGAATCCATTTATATTAGCTAGAATTTTAAATGTAAAAAATATTCTTTCATACTTAAATATAAAGGGGACTGCTTTTAATATCAAAGTAAGAGATAATATAATAGATAAAAATAATGGTGTATTCTCAATAGAAGAAGATGGAAGTGTAAAAAAATTAGATAATATAGATTGGTGGAATATAGATATTGATATAAGAGATTTAGCAACTCTTGTATCTGGATATATGAGTATTGATGATCTAGTAGAATTGAAAAAAATTAGAGTCAATAATATAGACTTAAAAGTTTTAAGCAATATATTTAAAAAGCAAAAAAATTATATTCAAGAGTTTCAATAACTATAATTATTGAGATATAGAAGTTTTAAAAGTTAAAGAACTAAAAATCTTTTTTATATGTTATAATATATTAAAAGAAATCTACTAAAAAAGGAGGAAAGAAATGACTAAGGAAAAAATATTGGAAAAACTTGCCAGTATAGATAAACAAAAATATGGAATATTAGAGTTAGGACTATTTGGAAGTTATGCCAAAGGAACTGATACATTAGATAGTGATATAGATATATTAGTTAAATTAGATGGTTCTGGTTCTAAAATAAAATATGAAAAAAGTATGTATTTTAGATTTTGTGATTTAGAAGAGCTGTTAAAATCTATGTTTCCAAATACAAAAATAGATTTAATAGAAAAAGGAACTTTTGATTATAAATTTTACAATTCTAGAGTTAAAGAATATAAAGAAAAGGTTAAACAAGATATATTGGAGAGTGCCATTTATGTCTAAGATAGAAAGAAGTATTCTGGAATTTTTACATGATATATTAGAATTTGCAACAGGATTACAACGAAATATTGCATCAATATCTAAAGAAGATTTCTTTCAAAATGAAATGGCTATTAATTATGCTGAAAGAAATTTTGAAAAGATAGGAGAAGCAGTTTCTCAAATTCAAAAAAGAGATCCAAATATACTATTTATAGGAAATAATAATAAATCATATTGGGAAAATACAAAAGGTGTTAGAAATAGAATTATACATGAATATTGGGGAACGAGTTTGGATATGATATATGATATTTGCTTATATGATTTAGAAGAATTAAAAGAATATGTACAAATAGTAATAGATTATTTAGAAAAAAAAGATAATTAAAATAATTAAAATTTGCAAAAAAACAAAAAAGCTGACCCTTCAGACTACGGCAGCTTTTTTGTTAGTTAAGTTAAATTTAAAATACTTTTCGAAAGGATTCTTTATGCTCTAATTATATAATAATTTATAAGAAAAGTCAAGAATTAATTTCTTACTTTTTTAGTAAATTTTATTTTCCTAATAAAAGCTCTCTATACTCTTTAGCTGTTAACTTCTCTTTAGGCAGATTTTTCGTACTTAATTTCAAATTTAAACTTTCACCAAAACTACTATTTAATGAATTTATATGTGTAAATGCTATGGCTAAAGCATCAGCAGCATCATCTGGTTTTGGTATCTCTTTCATTCCTAAAAATTTTTGTACCATTAATTGAACCTGTTTCTTTTCAGCTTTTCCATAACCTGTAATTCCTATTTTTACTTGAAGAGGTGTATAACCTTGTATCTTAACTCCATTTTGTTGTCCACATAGTAAGATTACCCCTCTTGCTTGTCCAACAGATATAACAGTTTTATTATTTTTGAAGTAAAACAACTCCTCAACTGCCATATGCTCTGGGGAGTATTTTTTTATTAGCTCTGTAAGCTGTTCATATATTTCACAAAGCCTCTGCTCCATTGGCAAATCTTTATCTGTATATATACAACCATAATCTACAACATTGTATTTTCCCTTTTCAAAATCAATTACCCCATAACCTACAATAGCAGTTCCTGGGTCAATTCCAAGCACTCTCATTTTATCACTTCTCTCTATTTTTTATCTATTCAATCATAACATTTTTATCATTTTTTTTCAATATAAGTTATTGATAGTTATTTATAGGCAATAAAAAATGTACCCATTAAGAGTACATCTTTTAATTTTTATTCCCCTTCTTAAAAATCGGATTACTTATAATCTTCACTATCAAAGGAATTACCATAACCACCCAAACAATAGGCTCTGATATAATTATCCCAAAATATTTCAAACTTGGAACTAAAAATATAACTACTGCCACTTTTCCAATTAGCTCTAATCCACTTGAAATAATTGGTGTTACATGATCACCTATCCCTTGCATAGCATTTCTCAATATTGATATAGCTGCTGGAACAAAGTAAAACACACTATTTACCCTTAAATATTTTTGTGAAGTCTCAATAATCTCTCTATTTTCTGTTCCAGTCACTAAGTATATAAGATATGGTGCTACTGTATAACTTAAAATAATTACAAAGACACCCCACACCCAAGTTATAAATAGAGCTTGCCATATACCTTTTTTAATTCTCTCTGGTTGCCTAGCCCCTCTATTCTGTCCACAATATGTTGCCATTGTCACTCCAAAAACTGAAAAAGGTAGCATAAAGAACTCTGTTAATTTCCTACTAGCTGTATGAGCTACAATTATATTTGTTCCAAAGGTATTTATTGCAGTTTGAAGAGCTAAAGTTCCAAAGAAAACTAAAGACATCATCATTCCCATTGAAAAACCAGAGGAGCAAAGTTTTTTTAGTAAAGCTATCTTTATAAGAAAATCGCTTTTTTTAACACGAAACATTGGATATCTCTTCCACATATATATAATACAAAGTACCACAGAAAAAGCTTGTGATATAACAGTAGCCAATCCAGCTCCACTTACTCCCATATTGAGCTTTAATATAAAATATAGATCTAAAAATATATTTAGTCCACAAGCTATTATCAAAAACATCAAGGGAGCAAAGGTATCACCAATTGCTCTTAATACTCCTGCAAAGGCATTGTAAAACATAGTTGCTGTTATCCCTGCTAAGATTACCTTAATATACAAGCTAGATTCTCCATATAATTCTGGTGAAACATTTAATATATTTAAGATATTATCTAAAAAAGTTAAGCTTAACAGTGATATAGCAATAGAGAGTATAAGCCCTAATAGCAATGTTCCTGCAATGGTTTTCCTTATTTTTTTCTCATCCTTTCTTCCAAATTGCTGTGCCACTATAATAGCAAAACCATTTGTCATTCCAGAGAGAAAACCTATCAACAAGGTACTTATTGAGGTTGTAGCTCCTACTGCTGCCAATGAAGTTTCCCCTAAAGTACTTCCTACAATTCTTGTATCTGCCAAACTATAAAAAAGTTGAAAAATATTTCCAAAACAAACAGGCAAAGCAAATTTTAGCATCTGTTTAGTTGGATTTCCAGTTGTTAAATCAATCATCTTATCCCCTTTAAATTTATTTTCTTATCACAATTTATTATTATATAATAAATCTTAATTATTTTAAATAGTTTTTTATCTTTAATATAAAAAAGCTATTGCAAAAAAATTACAATAGCTCATCTCTTTAATTTTCCTCTATTTTTCTATTTATTCTTTCAATTATCATATGATATCTAGTTTTAGATATAGAGGCATTATTTTCTAAAATAGAGTAGTATTTCTTAGCCTCTTTATACTTAGCAATAGCTTTCTTCATATCACTATCATTTAAAGCACTTTTTTTAATCTTATCCCCAGTAAGCTCTGCCTTTACTCCCATTAAGACAACATTATTCATTTTAATCTTATGATTTAGCATCTCAATAGTTTTGGGATTTTTTGTAGTTTTTAAAGCACTTGTATATAATTTTAGAGATTTATAATATTTAAACTCACGAAAAGCTTTATTTGCCATTCTTATTATTTCACTTGTGTTTTTATATTTAATAACACTTTCAATATCTAAAGCCTCTTTATAGGCTATCTCTTCATATAGATCCATAAATGAATTTTCTAAAAATACAAGAGCTGATTTTTCATATAGATCTTCAGCTTTTTTCTTTAATTTCTCATTTTTTACAGGATTATTATAGTAATCTTCTAACAATTTATCTGCTGTAACCTTATTTTCATATGCAATATTCAGTATTAATGCTGTTGAATAGAGGTTTATAACCCTCTCTTCCACTCTCTCTTTACACTTCATATTTTGTAGTTTCATATTTAAAGAGTTTATATCTTTAAGAGCCTTTCTAAAATCTTTTTCATATAAGCTCTCTTCAATCTCATATAGTTCATCTAAAACGTGAATAATACTTGCTGTTTGATCAATTAAATTATCCATATATTCTACTTTTCCATTATCAACTTTTCCAGTATAATCAAAATATTCAGAATAATTTTTAAGACTTAACCTATACTCTTCTAAAGCCCCTTTGTAGTTTTCATTTTCAAATTCAACATTTCCTAAAGTTTCCTTTTTTACAGCTGTGGCATAGAGATCATTTCCTGTTTTATAGGATATATATGTCTTAGCTCCTAAGATAACTCCAATTATTAAAAATGCTATTCCTAAATATAGTTTATATCTATTTCCACCTCTTCTCTCTTTCTTTAAAGTTTCTGGAGAGATCTTAGATTCATTCCCAAGCTTTAATACAGTTCCTGTAAAGAAAAGGTAATCATCTTTCTCAAGAAAAAGCTTTTTCAATCTATTTACCTTTATATCCGCTATATCATTTTCATCTATAAGATCCCAAATATCATTATTATACACTACAATTTTATCATCTTTTTTTAATGGAATGGGATCAGTGATATCAATAAGTACCCCTTTATCAACTCCAAATTTGTGAGTTAAAGTGTTTCTATCTTTTCTCTTTTTTATCTCATCATACTCAATCTTCTTTGCCTCATACATCATATAGGCTATGGTATGTTCCCTGTTTTTTAAAAATATCTCTTTATCTCTAAATAGGAGATACTTCAATCCACCTATATTTACAAAGACAATATTCTTATAATCTGTTATAAAAACAATAATTGAGCAACTATTTTTATCCTTTGCTCCATATCTTTTTTTATATTCATTATGAATACCATATATTATCACTTCAAGTTTTTTTCTATCTAATGTAGGATTTTTCCTCAATCTTTCATCTAGCATATTTCCTATAACATTAGCAATATCTATATTCTCTTGAGAATTTCCATTTTTCTCTACAAAAATTCCTAAGCTATATTCTGGCAGCTCCCTAAAGATAGAAAAGAAACTATTTTTTTCACTCTCTCTAGATAAAATGAAAAATTTCATATTCTCTTCACTATTTCTATATTGTTCCTCTTTCAATTGCATTCCTCCAATGTATACTGCTCACTTATCTATATAGTATAACAGAAATAATACACTTTCGTCAATTATATATAAAAAAATACACCTATTATCTTATTTTTAAGAGTTTAGGTGTATTGTGCTTTAACTGTTTTTTACATCTTGTTTTACATAGTATTTAACCATTTTCTTAGCCAATTTATATTGATCATAAGATATAGCTATCTTTCCCTTTATTATAGATATCACTCCATCTTGTTTCAATTTTCCAATTGTTCTATTTAAAGTTTTTACACTGATACTTACCTCTTCGTAGAGTTCCTCTCTAGTTTGCTTTAAAATAAGAGTTTCCCCTTTTTTTATCTCTTCCCTCTGAGCATACTGTATTAAATAATCTAGTAGTAAAAAGGTAGGTGGGTAGAAAAGCTTTGCACCTCTATTTGAAGATGAACGATAAAGTTTTAAAGCTACCTTTTGTGATACTAAATATAGAAAGTGTATATCCTTTTTTATCCACTCTTCAAAATCCTCACGAGATATATACATAATAATACTTTCAGTTATAGTTTCAATAGTAACAGAGGTTTGCCTCATTCCAGCTAAAATAGTAACCTCACCTATAAAGTCAATAGGTTCATTTTTCTCTATCATAAATATATTACCATTTTCAAAGATATTGATTACCCTATGCTCCCCAGTGGCAACAATCCCAAAAATATCAAGATCACTTTGTTGATGGTGGATAATAGTTCCTGGTGGATGTATTTTAACAACAAACTTATTTTTTAGCTCTTTTGGCATATTTATAAGATAATCATTTAGTTGTGGAACTTTAGCTAAAACTTCATCAAATGTCACTTCTATCACCTCAATTTATTATATCATAGGTGAAAAAAATTTTATATAATTTCTTCCCATTTGTCCTTTTTTTTAAAAATTTTTTTTGCTAGAATAACTACATAAAAACTAGGTAAACTATTAAATTTTTATATAAAGGGAGAGAAGAGATGGAAAAAGAAAAGATGTTGTACAACTCATTAAGGGAAAGGATAAAAATAGAGTATAAGCTCTATGTTCTAGCTTTTATTTTTATTTTAATTGCTGATTCAATAGGTAGAATCTCAATTCCAATGAAAATAGGAACTTTTATACTATTCCCAATTTTTTATTCATTAATTTTAGGGATGTTAAGTGGGCCAGAGTGTTTTAAGATTATTAACTCTACTCAAGTAAAGGCTGCTAGTAAATTGGTAATTGTTTGTATCTGTCCATTTATTGTTAAATTAGGGGTAAATGCTGGAGCAAATATTCAAACTGTACTATCAGCAGGACCTGCTCTTTTACTTCAAGAGATTGGTAACTTAGGAACTATCTTCTTTGCAATGCCAGTAGCTATCTTATTAGGATTAAAAAGAGAAGCAATAGGAGCAACTCACTCAATAAATCGTGAATCAAACTTAGCTCTTGCAACAGATGTATTTGGAAGTGACTCTCCAGAAACTAGAGGAAGTTTATCTGTATATATAGTTGGGGGAATGATAGGAACAATATATTTTGGAATCTTAGCTTCAGTGGTTGCTCATACAGGGCTTTTCCACCCATTTGCCTTAGCATTAGCAAGTGGTGTAGGTGCTGGAATTATGATGGCAAGTGCCACAGCATCTCTATCTATAATCTATCCTACAATGGCAGCTCAAATTTCAGCTTTAGCAAGTGCAAGTGAAACTCTATCAGGTATCACAGGAATCTATGTAGCTATTTTTGTAGGTATTCCATTAACTAAGAAAATCTATGAGTTTTTAGAGCCAAAATTGTCACCTAAAAAAGATTTAAAAAATGAAGTAAAAGGAGAGGTTAAATAATGAGATATAGAGAGTGGATATTTTTATTACTATTAGCAGGAGCTGGAATTGCTCTAGCAAACTTTGTAGGTTTCAAAGTTGGATTTATGGAGTCACTACCAGGAGTAGCTATTCTATTAGTTGTGTCACTTTGTGCAGCTTTTCTATCTAAAGTTGTACCTTGCCGTTTACCAATAGTTGCTTACTGCTCAATCTTAGGTTTATTAATAGCTTCACCTATATCTCCAATTAATACCTTTGTTATAAATGCAGTAAATAAGATTCAATTTACAACTCCATTAACTATGGTTGGTGCTTTTGCTGGACTTTCAATGAGTAACCAAATAAAAAACTTTGCTCAACAGGGATGGAAGATGATTATTGTTGCTATTCTAGTTATGACAGGAACTTTCTTAGGATCAGCTATAATTTCACAAATTGCCCTTTCATTAACAGGAGCTATTTAATATGTTATTAAAGAATATTGCTTATTTAGATGAAAATTTAGATATTATCTTCAATAGGGATATTCGTATTAAAGATAACTATATAAAGGAGATTGGAGAAAATCTTGAGATTGAGGAAGAAAAGGAAGTTATAAATGGAGAAAATCTTCTTGTAACTCCAGGACTTTGTGATGCACATACTCATATTGGACAGCAACTTTTAAAGGGAAAGGTGTTAGATGCTGAGGGAATTATATGGAAAAATATTATGTTACCCTTTGAAAGCTCTATAACAGATGAGATCATGTCACTAAATACAAAGTTAGCATTGATTGAGATGATAAAAGCTGGGACTACCTCTTTTGTTGATGCTGGAAGTTATCATATGGATTCAGCTTGTAGAGAGATTTTTAAAAGTGGAATGAGGGGAGCCGTTACATACTCATCTATGGTTGATAGCTCTCTACCTGAAAGTATATGTGATACAGCAGATGAGGTTATAGAAAAAAACAATTCTCTCTATGAAAATTGGAATGGAAAAGGGTTAATACAAGTGTATTACTCTATCCGTTCTCTTATGTCTGCTAATGAGGAACTAATTTTAAAAGTTTCACAAGAGGCAAAAAAAAGAGATGCTATGTTAGAGGCACACATGAATGAGTATGATAAAGAGGTTGAAAATGTTATTGAAAAAACAGGGTTGCCACCTTATGAGTATTTAGAAAAGTTAGGTGTCTTAAATAGTGATTTTATAGGTGCTCACTCTCTTATTTTAAGTGAGGGAGAAAAAGAGATTATAAAAAAACATGATATAAAAATAGTTCAATGCCCCTTCTCCAATTCTGGAAAAGCTCTTGCAAATACTCCTCAATTAATAAAAAATGGTATCAAAATAGGGCTTGGAAGTGATGGAGTTGCTCATGGTGGTTTAAGCTTATGGGATGAGATGAAAACTCTACGTTGTATGATGAATGTAACTTGGGGGATACAAGAAAATAATAGAAGTATTATGCCTGCTAAAACACTTCTGAAAATGGCAATGGAAAATGGAAAATATTTCTTAAGAAAAAATATCGGAACTATTAAAGAGGGGTATTTAGCTGATCTCATATTTATAGATCTAAATCAACCTCATCTTTGGTATAGTGGCAACTACACAAATACAATTTTTGAATGTGTAAATAAAGGGGATATTATTCACTCAATGGTAGATGGTAAATGGATTATGAGAGATAGAAAGATAACTACTATTGATGAAAGTAGTGTTCGTGAGGAGTTGAAAAAATGGCTATCATTATAATTGTAAATATTATAGTAGGGTGTTTAGTGGGGCTTACAGGGGTAGCAGGTTTCCTACTTCCTATGCTCTATGTATCTCTAAACTACAATGTAAAAGAGGCTTTAGCTCTTAGCTTTTTTGCCTTTTTAGTGTGTGGGGTTATAGGTTCTATCAACTATTACAAGCATAAACAATTGGATATCTCTTTTGGTATAAAATTAGGTATATCTAGTTTATTTGGAGCTTGTTTAGGTGTCTATTTAAACTCTATGATTGATGAATCAATAGTAAAAATTCTATTATATATGGTAGTTCTACTATCTGGAATATCTATTTTACTTAGAAAAGATAGAGAGAGTTTAAACAATAAAACTCCAAATATTTTCATTACAATTTTAATAGGTTTTGTTACTGCAATTGTTTGTGCTCTTTCAGGAGCTGGGGGACCTATTCTTGTTATGCCACTATTAGTTGTATTAGGAGTAAATATAAAACAAGCTATCGCTATTGCTCTATTTGATTCTATATTTATTGCTATTCCAAGTGTTATTGGGTATATGCAAGGGTGCTACTCAAATTCGCTTCTTATTGTGCTTTTAATCTCATCTTTCTTTCATGGAATTGGGGTATTTATTGGAAGTAAATATAGTGTGAAAGTTAATCATCTTATAATAAAACGTTGTGTGGCTATAATCTCTATATTTGTAGCACTATATAAATTATTTGGATAATTAAAAGCTAGTGAATTTAATCTGATTCACTAGCTTTTTTACTAAATATTGTTTTTCTTATATAAATTTCTTTCAATATCATTAACTTTAGGTGTCTGCAATTTATTATTTTTTATCAAATAATTATATGTTTTTTTCATTCCATTTTTAAAACTATATTCTATTTTAAATCCTGTATTTTTTAATTTAGTAATATCTCCTAATAAATGTACATTTCTAAATGGAAACCAATCCCTAGCTTTTGGTTTTTCTTTTTCTAAATTTACAAAATATTTATTTACCTTTTTATTAACAATTTCTCCACAAATATCTATATATTTTTCTATTGTAAGTCCTTCTTCCCCTGAAATATTAAAATCTTCATTAAAAAAATTTTCATTGTCAAAACTATAAATTATTCCTTCTACTAAATCATCAACATATCCAAACTGTATTATATTACTTCCATCATTGGGAATAAATATTGGAAGATCATTTTCAATTCTAGAAAAAATATATTTTTCTCTATCTAGATTATTTTCTTCTCCATATATATAAAATGGTCTAAATATTGTATATTTAAAATTATACCTATCTGAATTTTCTATAGTAACTTTTTCAGCTAAATATTTATCTTCAGCATATTGACCCCAAATTTCATTTTTCCCTTTTGAACTTTCTTCTTGTACTGGATAACTTTCAATATTATTATAAACAGAAGCACTACTTATAAGAATATATTGTTTAAATTTACCAGACATTACTTTCTGTAAAATATCTGCTTGTTTACCTGTATATGCTGAAATATCTACAATATAATCTACTTTTAAGTTTTCAGTTATTTTTCTTAATTCTTCTTCATTATTTCTATCGCATTTTAGAAAATTGATACCTTTTAAATTTTCTCTATTTCCTCTATTAATAGCAAAAACTTCATATTTTTTCTCTAATAATATTTCACAAACTCTTTTCCCTAAAAATTGATTTCCACCCATAACCAAAACTTTTTTCATAATATTTTTTCACTTCCTTTTAAAGTTTTTATATATACTACTTTAAACATAATATAATAATTACTTTTAGCCAATAAAGTGTACTCTATATAAAATAATATGTTATAATTGAGAAAAAGACATAAAAAAGGAGATGAGGAATAAGATGAAAAAAGTTTTATTTGCAATTTTTCTTTTAATTTCAACTATATGTTGTGGAAAAACTGCCAGTTGGTATGGGGATAAATTTAAAGGAAAACCAACTGCTAGTGGATATCTTTTTAATCCTAAAGAGTATACTTGTGCATCTAATAAATATGATTTTGGAACTGTGTTAAAGGTTACAAATGTGGATAATGGCAAATCTGTTGTAGTTGTTGTTACTGATCGTGGGGGATTTAGTAAAATGGGAAGAGATATTGATTTAAGTAGGGCAGCATTTGCAAAGATAGCTAAGTTAAATTCTGGATTGATTAAAGTTAAAATTAAAGTTTTAAATGATGATAAAACCTTTGAATATAAACATGGTTCACCTATATTTAATGCTGGAGAGTATAAGAAATATGTAAATTAACAAAATTAAAAACTTATAAAAATAATTTTTATTATATATTAAGCTAAAAATATATACCTGAAATTTCACTTTGAGATTAAAGATGTATTTTTTTATTTTAAACATTAAAAAACTGCCCTCTTATCTTATAGAAGGCAGTTACTTTATTTAATATAAAAAGCCCATAAGGGCGAGGTACTAGATTTACTTTTTGAAAAAATAATAAACTAGTAAAATAATGATGAGAGCTATAGCAACCCCACCATTAACATTGAGAGTTTCAATGTAAATCATAGTAACCTCCAAGTAAATGTTATTCTATATCCATAAGAAATGCGACTAACTTATGAATATGAGAAAAGCTCCCACAAAGTGAGAGCCTATCTCATCGCATTTTAAATAACATTTACTTAGATTTTTAGCACCCTTATGGTTGTGCTTCTACATTAATTATAGCAGAGATTCTATCTAAAGTCAAATATCTATCTTTTAAACTTATTGCTTAAATCAACAACTTTTTTACAGATATCCTCTGCTCCTACTACATCACTAACTAAGCAAACTCTCTCTGCTCCTCTGCTAATAATCTCATCTATATTATGCTCTTTTATTCCACCAATAGCTATAAATGGAAGATGTAGATTAGCCACAGCAAATTCAAGATACTCAAGTCCAACAGGGGCTGTATCCTTTGTAGTTGTAGGGAAGATAGGTCCAACCCCAATATAGTCAACATTCATATCATTATAAGCTTTTAACCCTTGCTCCTCTGAATGAGTAGAAAGTCCAACTATCTTATCATCACCTATAAGTTTTCTAACATCAGCAGGACTCATATCATCTTGACCAACATGAACACCATCAGCATCAACTAACATCGCTATATCCACATTGTCATTTACTATAAATAGAACTCCATTTTTTCTACAAAGCTCCCTTATAGCTCTAGCCTCTTCAACCTTTTGCCCAGAACTTTTAGTTTTATCTCTATATTGAACTATTTTTATTCCACCTTTTATCATCTCTTCAACACATTGATAATTACTTTTTCCATGAGCAAAATTGTCACCTGTTATCCCGTATAACCCTTTAGGTATATCAATTCTCTTTCTCAAAATATCCACCTCTTTCTAAAACTATCCCTGCCATCATAGCAGAAATCACAGAAACTTTATGGGAATATGTCTTATAATTAGCTATGTCCTTTTGAAAGTCCCCTACTATATATAAGTTTTTCCCCATATTTTTTACTTGAATAGAGTTGCAATCATAACTAGCTATTCCAGATGCTGAAACAATTATCTTTCCCAATGGATAAAGCTCCTCTATAAGCATAGACTTATACTCGTTTTTATCAAAGCCTTCAACAACAATGTCACAATCTTTAAAAAACTCTCTGATATTCTCTCTTTCAAATTTGATTATCTCATATTGAAAATCTCCATCAGGATTGATTCTTTTCAGATTTTCATATAAAGCCTCTGCTTTATATTTTCCAACTTGATCTTTAAAGAAAAATTGTCTATTAAGGTTAGATTCTTCAATTTTGTCAAAGTCTCCAAATTTAAGCTCAGTAACACCTGTTCTAACTAGATGAAAAGCTACATTTGAGCCGATTCCTCCAACTCCTGCAATACCTATTCTCATACAAGAGTCTCCCAATCTTTATAGAACACTTCAAGTCCTCTTCCTCTAATAGCTTCAACAATACTATCTACATCTCTACTATCAGTTATATCAAATTGAGCTGTTGACTCATTGTCGTGAGAGTATCCTCCAACTTCTGTTTTAGATCCTGCTGAGAATTTTGTTACTCCCATAGTTACAAGGTGATCTCTCATATATGCACTTTCTCTTGTAGAAAGATTGATACCAGCTTTTGGTTGGAAAATTCTATTAGCTAAGATGATTTGAACAAATGTAATATCATCTACTGCATAACTATCTTTAAAGTTTCCTTCAGCTTCATTAATTCTTGGAAAAGAGATACTAAATTCACTGTTAGGATATTTATCCATTAGATATTTAAGATGTAGCCCAGTTTTAAAAGCATCATCTCTGATACCTCCAAGCCCTAACAATGCTCCTATTCCTATTGCTCTAATACCTGCCTTTGCTCCTCTTTCTGGAGTATCAAGACGATATTTAAAGTTTCTTTTCTCTCCTGATAGATGCACTTGAGCATATCTTGTTTCATCATAAGTTTCTTGATATACAGTAAGTCCGTCAAGTCCATCATCAGCAAGATATTTATAATCTTCTTCATCTAGTGGCATAACCTCAATAGATACAGATGAGAAATATTTTTTTAGAACGTCTATTCCACCTTTTAAATACTCTTTATCAATTAACCCTTTAGCTTCACCAGTTAAAAGAAGAATACTTCCAATTCCTGATTTTGCTATCTCTTGTGCTTCATGCTCTATCTCTTCAAATTTCATATGTCTTCTCTTAATATGATTTTTCTTTGAGAATCCACAGTAAATACAGTTACTTGTACAATAGTTTGAAACATATATAGGAAGATATAATCCTATAACATTTCCAAAGTGTTGTCTTGTAAGTTTTGTTGCTTTTACTGCCATTGCTTCAAGATGATTTTGAGCAATAGGTGAAAGAAGATTTAAGTAATCATATACAGTTAATTTCTCTTTTTCTATACTATTTAAAACATCTTCATCAGTTACTTTTGAAAAGTACCCATCAAAATCAAAATCTTTCCATTTTACAAGTTCGTTGTAAAAACTCATTATTTCTCATCTCCTCTAAATAGGAAACCTGTTAAAGGAGAAGAGGCACTTGCATATTTTTTCTCCTCTGCCATTTTAGCTAAATATGCTTCTCTTCCAGCTTCAACTGCTAATGAAAATGCTCTTCCCATTCTAACTGGATCTTGAGCAGTGGCAATAGCTGTATTTACTAGCACAGCATCACAACCCATTTCCATTGCTAAAGCTGCATCTGATGGTTTTCCAATTCCTGCATCTACTATTATAGGTACTCTATTTGTTTCTAACATCATCTCTATAAGTGGTTTTGTTATTATTCCTCTATTTGAACCGATTGGAGATCCTAAAGGCATTACTGCTGCTGCTCCTGCATCTTCTAATCTTTTAGCTGTAATCAAGTCAGGCATTACATAAGGTAAAACTATAAATCCTTCATCAGCTAATATTTTAGTTGCTTTTATAGTTTCAGCATTGTCTGGCATAAGATATTTTGAATCATTTATTATCTCTATTTTTATAAAATTACCACAACCAGCTTCTCTTGCTATTCTAGCTATTTTAACTGCCTCTTCAGCTGTTCTAGCTCCAGAAGTATTTGGTAAAAGTGTAATATGTTTTGGTATATAGTTTAGTATATTTTCTTTTGGGTTTTGGAAGTTAATTCTTCTTAAAGCCATTGTTATAATTTGTGAACCACTAGCTTCTAACATTGGAGCAACTAAATTTTTATCTGAAAATTTTCCTGTTCCTGTAAGAAGTCTACTTTGAAATTCATGCCCTTTTAATATAAATTTTTCCATTTATCTTTTCCTCCAATTATTTAAACCATTTAATAAATTTGATTTTAAATTATAATTTCTAACTAAGTTCATTGATCTAGCATATCGCTAAGGTTACAGCAAAGTTCCTTTGCATCTATGTTAATTAATTAATTCCAGTTATATCTATTTCTTTTTTAATATCAGCTAAATTCCATGTCGTAGAATAAAGAGAGAGTAAAACTTATCTGACTAAAATTCCGAAACTTGACTTCGTCTTCAAACACGTCGGAATTTTTAGCGTCAGATTTCGTAACTCTCTCTAATATTCTTCTCCAAATTACATTTAGCTGATATTAGGAGAATTAAAAATAAATTATCCCTAACATCAAGTTGACGTAGTTTGGAAATGAATATTAGAAGTTCTTAGTGAAATGCAGTTAAGAAAATGCAACGTGTTTGAACGAGCTTGCGAGTGAGTTTTGCATTTTCAACGGAATGAACGTTAGAAATTCTTTATTCATTGACACGGAGACAACTTGATGTTAAAAAGAAAATTAAATAACTTAACTTGACTAATAATCGTAAATAACAAAGGTACTTTGTCAAAACCTAACGATACATGAGAAAAAATAAACTTAACTAGGTAAATTATAATTTATCCACCAGATACAAATGATAGAACTTCCACTTCTGCATTTTCTTTTATTTGAAACTCTTCCCAGTTATCTTTCTTTATAATATCATCATTAACTAAAACAACTGCCCCTTTTAAATCAATATTCCATTCATTTTCAAGAGAAGTCAAAAGCTCCTTTACTGAAAGTTCTTTTTCAAGAAGATGTTTTTTTCCATTTAATATAATCTCCATAAACTCCACCTCTTAGTCTAAGATATCGTTACATCTCTTCATTGGGCAAAGGTCTCCACACATAGTACAAACCTCTTCTTCATGGATAGGAGCAGAGGAAGCTCTGTATGCTCTTGCTTTTTCAGGGTCAAGACACTCTTCAAACATTCCTGGCCAATTTAATGCCCCTCTATGTTTACTCATTCTGTGATCCCATTCAATAGCACCTTTTATTCCTTTAGCTATATCTGCTGCATGTCCAGCAATTCTTGATGCCATGATTCCCTCTTTCATATCTTCTAAAGTTGGTAATCTTAAATGTTCTGCTGGTGTTACATAACATAGGAAGTCTGCTCCTGCTGATGCTGCAATAGCTCCTCCAATAGCAGCTGTAATATGGTCATATCCTGGAGCAACGTCAGTTACTAATGGTCCTAACACATAGAAAGGAGCATTGTGACAAAGTTTTTTCTCAAGTTGCATATTTGCTACGATCTCATTCATAGGAACATGTCCAGGTCCTTCAATCATAACTTGTACATCTTTTTCCCATGCTCTTTTTGTAAGCTCTCCAAGTATTAAAAGTTCTTGAATTTGAGGAGCATCTGTTGCATCATGTATACTTCCCGGTCTCAATCCATCTCCTAAACTTAGAGTAACATCATATTTTCTACAAATTTCAAGTAGTCTATCATAGTGTTCAAAGAATGGGTTCTCTTTATCGTTTAGTATCATCCATTGGAAAAGGATTGATCCCCCTCTACTTACTATTTTTGTTAATCTTTTATTGTTTCTTAATCTATCAACACAAGTTCTATTTAATCCTGCATGAATAGTAAGGAAATCTATTCCATCAATACAATGTTCTTCAACAACTCTGAAAAGATCTTCAACTGACATATCTTTAATATTTTTTCCAAGTTTTGCTACTGCATCATACATTGGAACTGTTCCTAACATAACTGTTGATTTTTCAACTAACTCTCTTCTAAATTTCTTAGTATCTCCAAATGTACTTAAGTCCATTATTGCATCTGCACCATACTCAATAGCTTTTGCAACTTTTACCATCTCTCCACAGTAGTCACAACAATCTTCAGATACACCTAAGTTTACATTAACTTTAGTTTTTGTTCCCTCTCCAACTGCTCTTGGATATAGGTTTTTATGATTAATATTTGCTGGAATTACAATTCTTCCTTGTGCAATTTTCTCCATCAGTTCTTCTTTTGACATATTTTCATCTCTTGCTACTATCTCCATCTCTTTTGTAAAGATCCCTTTTTTAGCAGCTTCCATTTGTGTTGAATACATATTATTCCTCCCTTTGATCTTTATAAATAAAAAAAGCCTTATACCAATTAGGTACAAGGCTTTAATTTTACTATACATATTCTAAAATTTAGTAAAACAATCTTGCTTCCCTACGCTGGTACTATCCAGATCAGGTTCTAAGGGTCAGGTTGCACCTTCTCAGCTTTTCAGCTCCCCTAGCAATCTTTTTCGTTATTCGTTTTTCTGAATTATATCTCTTTTAATTTTTTTTGTCAAATATTTTTTGTTAATCCACAGTTTACAATGCCATTTTTAATTTAAAAATTGCCTGTGATTGTATCTGTCTAACTCTCTCTTTAGTAAGTTGCATTCTCTCTCCCAACTCCTCTAAAGTCATAATCTTTTCATTCATCAATCCATATCTAAAAATCAAAATCTCTTTCTCTCTTGGTGAAAGCTCATTTAATTTTTTCATCAGATGTATATTGGCATTTTTCTTAATCAGATCATCTTCAAAAGTATCATTTGATAAAATATCACTACAATATTCAGCAATATTTCCATACATCTCATCACCAACAGCCATCTTATTTTCTAAAATCTCTAAATATCTTTCTAGCTCCTTTGGTTTTATATCAAGTTTATTACATATCTCCTCATTAGTTGGGAAAGTGTCAAATTGTGTTTTATACTCCTGTATAAATTTGCTTACCTTTGAAACTCCATCATATATATATGCTGGTAAACGAATTAAACCTCTATTTGAATTTATATGTTTTAAAATGCTTTGTTTAATCCAAAATGCTGCATATGTTGTAAAACGAAGATTTTTCTCTGGATCAAATTTTTCTGCTGCACGAATAAGCCCCATATTTCCCTCTTGAATTATATCTAATAATGGGATACCGAGGTTACTATATTTTTTAGCCATCTTTACAACAAGCCTTAAATTTGAAGTAACCAATTTTTCTTGAGCCTCTCTGTCTCCAGACTTAGCTTTAAGAGCTATCTCCCTTTCCTCATCTAAAGTTAAAAGAGGATATAAACCTATATCATTCATATAAATTGAAATCTCAGACATTTTCTCACCTCTACAAATTAAAAATAAAAAATAATGTCACTGTTAAAACTAAGTCGAATTTAAACTGTTACTATCTTATACTACAAATTTGTAGAAATTCCTTTATTTTATTGTTAAGTTAAAGTAAATTATATTTTTAATGGGGGGTTGAAATCTATATAATTTATTTTACTTTTCTAAACTCTTTGTACAATCATTTGTTAGACTCATCTCAACTATATCTCTTACTTTTCCTTTTATAAAACTAGCTGGAATAATATATTTTTCATTATATTCTTGTCCTTCAAATTTTATCTTATCTACAACTTTTAATTTGTTTATTTTTTCTTCAATAGTCATGCTCTTTCTCCTCCTATAAAATCTATATATTGTATTGCTTCTCTACTATTGTCAATTTTTAGATTTCCAACCCTTACTTTTAATCTTTTATTTTTCAATTCTTTTTTATTAGTTTCTAAATAAATATATTTCTCACTATAATTATCAAAATCTTCTTTTTTAATTTTATTATATTTTAAATTTTCTCTACCAAAGTTAAAAATAGTTACCATATAATCATCATTAAAAATATATATCCTATAAAAGTTATTTTTCTCCTCTTCTGTTAATTCTATTATATTAGATAAAACTTTTATTCCATTAGCTCTATCATAATTTATATATACTAAGTTATAATTTTTTTCATCTGTAATATCTTTTAATTTATCAAAACTAAAATTTTTTAAATTTTCCATTCTTTCACCTCTTTAAACAGAGCTTTGATAAAATTATTTGGTTTTTTAACCTTGCTTTTATTTTCAACACCTATATTTTTATATTATTTTAACTTTAAAGTTAAATTTTCAATATCGAATAATATCTTAGTGTCTCCTTTTCTCATCTCACCTTTAAATATATAGTTCTCTAAGGCATCTCTATCTTGAGAATCTACATAACTTATTTTTAATGTTTCCTTTGGTATAATACATTTTCCTATACCTCTTGATAATTTTCCACCAAACAGATCCCCATCTTCTACTATATCCTTTAGAGCTAAACCAATAAGCTCAAGTTGATAATCTGCTATGTTATTTAATTCAATATAAAGTTTAAACTTAGCTCCTGCTGGAATAACATCATAATCAAATTTAGCTCCTTTTTCTGTTGCTCCAGTATCTCTATTAATTCTTATTCCATCTCTTTTTATAGACTCTACTTCTGAAATTATTGGCATATCAGCTATATGAATTCTTCCTGCCATACTATCTATCTCTTTTATATCACTAATATCCACCCTTAATTTGCTTTTTATTCTCTCTCTTATCTCACTCATATTTTTAATATTTTTATCATCTTTGCTAAGATTAGTATAACCAAAAATTAACTTTACATCTCCAAGATTTAATCTTTCTTTTGTTTTCTTTTCTATAAAGTTAAAATTATTTTCTATATCTAATAACCTTTCTAGTTTTGTACTTAAATATCCCCTAAAAGATGATCCAGGAATTAGAAAATCACCATTATTATTTATAAAAGGAGCATCATGCTCTGCTTCCTCTTTTCCACTGCCAATATGAAGAGCTGTTAATATAACTAATTCTCCTTCTAATACATATTTATTATGAAAAGTTGAAAAATCCATACCTTCCTCCCTATGCTTCCTTTCTTTTTTCTCTCTTCTCTTTTATTCTTTGATTTCCAAGATAGTATTTTACATAACTTTTAATTAAGTTCATCAATATAAAACATTTCTTTCTATCATTAAAAAAGTTCTCTGTTAAAAAATTCTCTTTAAAGAGTTTATAAAAATTTTTTTCTTTTTCAAAATCTTCACTTTTCTCTTCATCAACTATTCTCTTTTCAATCTGCTTATCTATAACACTTTTTATATAATTGCTATCTAAGGAAAATTTTCTGCTCTCTAAAATTGAATAAAATCTATTAATTTGTGATATTGTTATATTTTCTAAAGCTGGTTTTAATTTTTTATCTATGTCAACTTTATATTTAGCTTTTAAATTCTCTTGCTCTGTTTTATTCTCTTCTATCACTATATTTTCATTATCTATACTTTTTTTCTTATATTTAGGTAAAGTGAAAGTTTTCTCTTCTCTTTTAGGAAAGTACATTAATCCTCACCTCTCTCACTACAAATTTTTATTTTTCCAAATCCCTCATATTTTCTAAGCCCTAACCCCTGATCTTCAATGCCTTTTAATTCTTCTAAATAATTTTTATATTTAGGAATTTCATAAGTTATTACACTTCCTCTACATATAATCAATTCATCAACTTTTCTTAAATTATTAACTATATTGTACCCTTGTAAAGTATCTGTATTGATAAAGCTTCTTTTAGAATCAAATTTCATCTCAGTTTCAAAAGGTAAAAGCATTTTAAATTGCTCTCCAATATCATATATCTCATTAAAAGGTAATATCAAATCTGAGTTTAGATCAAAGGTTATAATATTTTTTTCCTTTTTAATTTGAGAGTTTAATTTTTCTATTCTCTCTTCTAATTTTAATTTTTCTTGCTTTTTATAGGGAGCAAAGGAAATTGTTGCCTTTCCAAAGCCTTTAGATTTAAGTCTACCTAAATAGATAATATACTCTTTATTTTTTAATAATCCCTTAGGAGCTAACACCTCTCCTTTTAACTCATCATAGTATTCTATAAATTCATGGTTAAATAATAAATTTTCCTTTGCAGATTTAGTTCTTGAATCCATTCCTATACTAAATTCATTTCCTGTTATATTTAAAATTGATAAAGATTTTCTCTCTAATTTTATATTTTTAAACTCTTTTTCTGTATAAATAACTTTATCTTTTGATACTTTTCCATTTTTATCAACTTCATACTTAGTTTGAAAGTTGCTTGCCAATGGTACTTCTCCATTTAAAGCATCAGAAACTTCTAATTTTAATAGTGTATTTAATTTTATCCCACTTTTTAAAAAGTATCTTATCAATGCTCCTCTTAAAGTAGAACCTTGGATTATATCTTTACAATAGAAATAGTTTCCCAATGATCTTTTCTTTAAAATAATAGGCTCTTTTAGTTTTAAAGTATAACTATATCTTTCTAGTTCTTCATTAGAGATATTCGAATTTAACTTTTTATTTTGTAAATTCTCTCTTAAATTATTAACAATTTCATCTAATTTTTTTATTGATTTACCTTCGATTAATATCTCTACTCTTCCTAACCCTCTTGATTTTAAACCACCAATATAATCTAAATGGAATAAACAAGCTAATATAAATCTCAATTCATTTTTATCTATACTATCATTTACCTCAATTGAACCATTAAAAATAGTTCCAGCTTTTATATATTCATAATTAAATAGAGAGTTAGGAACTGTTGTTTTTAACTTTCTATCTATTCTTATTCCATATCTATTTTCTATAATATTTTTATTTTTCTTTGATAAAGTGAGATTTGAAAATCTAATTTTATTAAAAGTTTTTTCTATTAGATCTTCCCCCTCTTCTCCAAAAAATTTTTTTATAAACTCTTTTTGATCACCTAAATTTAAAGCGTTTCTAAATGATATTGCTGTATTTTTTAATATCCCTTTTATCTGTTTTCCAAAAATTATTGGATTTCCTTTGCTGTCTATTTTTACCCCTATATCTGTAATTTTATCTATATTTCCCAAAGAGGCTGTATTTGCTGGAGAAATTAATTTCATTGAATAATTAATTTTCATTATCTCTCACCTCCATCTACAAAATCATAAATCTCTAAAATATCAAAAATATTTGAAAATAATTTATTAAATTCATTTTCATTTAAGTAATCTACATTTTCAATACTATCTATAAACTCAATGTGTCTAGGTTCCATTTTAGATAAAATATTTACTAGTTCATCTTTCTTTTCAAACTCTTCTAAAGTTTTATCTAATTTTAATTCATAAATAGATCTTAATTTATTTTTAGGAAAATCTATATCTCTACTTTTCAATTTTATAATTAAATCCAATAAACTTTGAAATTCTTTTGCTTCATTTTCTTTTCCTATTGAATATGGTCTTTCCATTACTAGATTTTCTTTTAAATTTATCTTTTTTCTAAAGCTTTTTAAATCTATACATGCTTCAGAATTAATAACTTGAAAATCTATATATCCTGTTTTTAAAATTTTATTTTTATATCTTTTAGCTTTAGCATTTTTTTGTAATGCTAATGCTTGATCAAATAGATGATACATTGGAGCCTTTGCCTTAGCAATTACAACTCCACAAGATGAAGTAATTCTATTATCTATACCCTTTGCAGTTGTATATTTTTCCATCTCTTTTTCAAATATCTCTTGGAACTCTTTAGATATTTTTAATACCTCTTTTGAGTTAAGAACAGCACACACATCATCTCCACCTACTATTAAAAACTCCCCTGTAAGCTTCTCACTATTTTTTGAAACCTTTATCAATGCTTTTAAAAGAGAGTTTTTAGTGGTTTCATCTAGTTTTTTACTAAACTCTTTTAAAAACTCTAAATACTCTTTCTCTGTTTGCTCTATATTTTTTATATTTTTTAGGAAATCTCCTAATCCGTCACCATCGCTATACATCAGACCTATAAAACTATTTTCATCTCCATAGTCATCAAGAGATTTTTTTAATTCAATATCTATCTTGTTTTCTTCCAATGTCTTATAAAAACCTACTTTAGAAAGAGTGCTATCCTTGCCACTTTTTTTAGCTTTTATCTGCATAGAATAGATTAATTTTTTAAGACACTCTTCACAAATATATCCATTTCTATCTGTTAAAATTTCTATCTGATTTTTTAATTCATCTATATCCAAATTATTATAAAAATCTTTTTTCTTATCTCCAGTAATATTCAGTTTTAAAAGATCCTCTTCTAAATTTTTTGTTGATACTAACACTGGATTTTTTTCACAAAGAGGACATTTTTTAACAAAGGGAAGATCTATATTTACTATTGGAAAACCCTTACTTTTTTCAATAGCTATTTTATCTGCTAACTTGTCTATTGAATCCCAAAGTTTTTCATCTCCTGTACTTTCTATTCCATCAAATGTTACCTCTTTAAAAGCTATAAGTATTTTAGAATTTGGAGCTTCTTCTTTATATAATTTTTTTATGTCACTAACTATATTATCTGCTTTCTCTTTTGAATCTATAAAAAATTTGGCATTACCTGCCCCTATATAAATTATATCTTCTGATTCTATCTTATATTTCTCTAATATTGCAGGGATTTCAACTTGATTTAGATAATCTAATAGATAACTAGCTCCCCTTATTAGTTTTAGTTTATTTGTGGAAAAAATAAAGTCTTTTATTTTTACAGTTTCTACACTCATCAAAAATCTATTCATATTTTCCTCCAAGTTTTAATATTTTCTTTAAAAAATAATACCTCTTAACTTCATTATAATCTATTAAGAGGTATTATTCTATCTAATTTTATTTAACATCTATCATTTTACTAAATCCATTTAATAGTTTTAATTTAAACTTATCATCAAACTCCTCTTCTATTAAAACCTTTATATCTTCCACCATTCTTTTAAATAGTTTCTTATCAATATCGTATTTTTGTTCCTCTAAAGTTTTAAATATCTTTACCATTGCAGTCAGTGCCATATCTCTATTTGATCTCTTTTGTTTTAAAATCTTCAATAATCTTTCAAGAATAACATTAATTGTAGTCTCTTCTAAATATAACATCTCATCTGTATTAAATGTTTCCCCTACTCCATAGATATATGGATTGATCTCTAAACTATCTATTGAAATTGTTAAGAAATTAGTTATTATCTTCTTATTATATTTGCTAACTTTTCCTAAAGTTCTTGCTAAGTTTTCATGGTAGTTTCTAGCAGCAGATTTATCTAACAATTTTTCAATCTCTCTTTCTTTAGTAGTCTCACCTATAGTTTCTATTGCAATAATAGCTTTGATTATATTATCCTTGTTATAGTTATTTAACATATACTCTAAACAAAGCATATTTTCACAAGCTTTCAAGAAATTTTTCTTTCCTTTTTCTGTCATATTAGAATATATGTGACTTCCAAGTTCAAATAAAATTCCCTTTAGCAATCTATTATTTTCCAATTTTCCTAACTCATCAATTATAGCATTTTCAAACTTTTCCTTATTTGTGCTGTTAATTATATCAGTTTTAGTTTGATCTATTTTAAATTTTGCATTGTTTAATTTTGAAGTTATATATGAATTTTTTTTAGTCCCATTATATTTCTTTCTAATATCTTCAAGTATCTCAGCAGATGATCTTAAAGTTTCCATCTCTGTTCCAACATTTAACTCTTTTGAGTCTGTAGATATAATTTTAGTAGCTTTCTCATCACTGTTTGATTTTGTTGTTTCCATTATCACACTGATTCTTTCATATTGATTATCCCCTACATATCCGTTGAAATATAGATTTTTATTTTCATCAATAGTTAGATTTAAAGTTATCGGTGTTCCTGGAGCATAAGTTTTATTTAATATTATCTTTCTAGTATTAATCTTTCTCATATGTGGAGAATCTGTTCTTGGTTCATTTCCTAGATATATTGGAAGTTCAATCTCTTTAGTTCCCACAGGTATAACTAAGTTTTCCAATTTTATATCTTTTACTGGCAATTTAGTTCCCTCTTTAACTAGAAGTTTTGCATGTCCCTTAGTTAATCCAAGATTTATAGTTTCATTTACAATTACATTTCCTAAAGTTAGACGAGTAGCTCCGCCATTATTTAAATTAGAACTATTTTTTATAATATCTATCTCTTTTTCAAAATTCTTTAGATTGTTTAATTCAACAATATTTTTTTCCTCTTTTCCCTCAGTTAAAATTGATGGTGTATTTTGAATCTTCTCTAAAAAATTTACTTTCTCACTACAGTATTGAAAAAACGCTGCCCCTTTTGCCACTGCTAAATCTGGATCATTTACAGTGATAGGCTCTATATTAAATAGCTCCTTTATTCTATCTTTTATCAGATAAAATTTAGTCATTCCCCCATTTAAAATAACTGCATCTATCTTTACATCATTTCCACCTCTTTTATATTTAGCTAAAACATCTAAAATTGGAAATACTATGTTTTTCATATTCTCATCAGATACAAGTTTCTCTATTCTATTTATATCATCTAAAGTTAAATGTCTACCTAAGATAGGCTCATAAACTTTTTCAATATCACTTTTAGTGAGATAATCTTCAAACTCCATTCCTTTATATATATCCATTTCAGAGATCTCAAACTCCTCATCATCTGAAACTTGAGATCCAGCAAATTTAGCATTGAAGACTTTATCACTTAACTCTAATTTTAAAAATTCTGCTCTACTCTCCATAAGTTGTGCCAACTCATCTAAATCTAGCTCATCTGGAGAACAACCATTATACTCAATAAAATCATCTACTAATTTTTTAGATAGTAACTCATCAAAACTATCTCCACCTATTTGAGTATATCTTCCAATAGCTAGTTCATCTATTATTGGAAAATTAAACTCCTTATTATCATATACACAATATAGAGCTACATCTAATGTTCCCCCTCCTAAGTCAAATACTAAGACATTTTTCTTTTCTGAAAAATCCAAAACATTTAGAGGTATCTCTTTGTTAGAGATCATATTGGCAATATTATATATAACTGCCTTTGGTTCACTTAATAGAATATTATCAAGGTAATTTCCGTTTTTATCCTTTACATTAATTCCTGCTATCTCTGCTGCCTCTAAAGTTGCACGACGTTGGTCTGGATCAAAGGACGCAGGAATAGTTATTATTATATTTTTAGGAGTTTCAGCTAATGATAATTTATCTTTTATTCCTAAAACTAGATGATTCAATATCTTAGCTGAAACATCTTGAGGTCTTTTATCCTCTATCTTTTCATCTAAAGGTAGTGTTACAATTTCTCCCATATAGTTTTTAACTGATTTCATAACACTACCATATTTTTTTCCAAACTGATTTTTTGCAAAATCCCCAATAATAGGATTATAGCAATTTTTTTTCATATCATATTTATAGTATACTACAGAGGGAAGAGTCTCCTTTGCCTCTATTCCTCCCTCTCTCCCATATCTATTTATTTTACATACCTGTGTAGTAACTTTTTTATTACTATCTACATATCCATAAGCTATTGCTGAGTTTGTTGTTCCTAAATCAATTCCATAATATAAATTCTCTGCCATTACTCTTTCACCTCTTCAACTTTCGGAATAGAAATTATAATATCTTCATATCTATAACCAGGAGCCACTATTTTTAATAGTTTTGTTTCATCTCCTATAAACTCTTCACCTACATAATCCATCTCATCAATATCATCTACATCTCCCTCAAAAATTGAGTTAATCTCTCTTATTGGAGTGATTCCCTGATCTTTTAAGAATTTAATAATATTTTTAACTGATATCAATATTCTATTTATATCTTGCGATGGTTTTTGCTCTTTGTTCTTTCTAATATTTTTTAATGTTTCCTCAATCAATGGCATCTTATCTAAAAAATTTCCATATTGAGCTGAGTTCAATGCTATAAAGAAATCTTTTAATCTGTCACTTATTGCATTATTTATCTCCTCTTCCATTGTCTCTAAAGTCTTTTCAAAATTTCTTTCACATAAGTTCAAGCTACTTTTTAACTGTTCATTTTCAAGTTTTAAAGTTTCTAGTGTCACACTACTAAGATTATTTTGAAGAGTAAGAGGAGTTGAAACAGTTAACTTTTTTATCTCATCTAATTTTGAAAATCTTCTTCTCTTTTTCATATCAAATTGAAAATCTAACTCTTTCTTTAAAATAGCTATATAGTATTTCACATCTTCTAATTTTATCTTTCTTAAAGTTTCAATTGTCCTATCATTTAATCCAAGATCATTATTTATAATCAATAGATTTAAAATGCTAAAAGGTAGATACTTTTTTAAAGTATAGTTTTCAGTATCAAAAGTTTTGTTAAAGATATACTCCTCATATTTTTCTTTAAATTCAAGGTACTTCTCTTTGTCACCATTACACCCTTGTAAAAATAGATCTGTTAGTTCTCTAGTTCTCTCTAAGAAAATATGTTTTCTCTCTATTGTATTTATTCCCAAGTGTTTTTGAATTTTAAGTATCTGATCTATTCCAAAATCTTTTTCATCTGTATCCCCTATTATCTCCTTAAAAAACTTCTTTCTAAATTTAACTATATCCTCTGGAGAAAAGGCATTATTTAATGTGTACATTAAAATATTTGTCTTTATATCCTCATTTTTTAATAAAAGTTCAACTACCAATGTATATATTCTCACATTTATTCCATTTTTAACTTCCTCTAATTTATTATTTTCAATATATCTTTTTGTAGCTCTTTTTAATTCAAATTCATATTTCACTTTTCTTCCTCCCTTTTTAGAAATCATATATCTCTTCATTTTTTACATATTCACAATTAAAATACCCTAACTCCTCTAAATCTTTTATAAGATCATCTGTTATATTCTCCTCTGAATAGTGAGTTATTAAAGTCTTTTTAGGGTTCAAATTTAAGATTAACTCTTTTATCCCTTGATACGAACTATGTAAAGAGTAATTTAGATTCAATGCCACTATATTTTTTAGCTCCTCTCTATTTTTCAAACTGATATATATATCACAACTATCCCCCCTTTTATATCCTTGATATAAGTAAATATTTTTATACTCTCTCTTTTCTCCCTCCTTTAAAACTGAAAGCATCTGGTATACAGGTTCATCTACATATATTTTTATATTTTCATTTCCTTTGTTTTCTAATTCCTCATTGAGAAATATAGCTAGTTCCATTCCTTGATTTACATGATTTATTTTTAGATTAACTTTCTTGTATAACTTTATATGTTCCAACACCTTTTTTAATTGATTCTCTCCCAATTTCCAACTATCTATATCTTCCTTTCTATGAGCATATGTAGAATTAATAATTAAAAGATCAAGGTTTTCTATTGTTGGAAGATTATATCTTTTTGTGATAGCATACTCCCTATCTGAAAAATCTCCTGTATAGAGCACTTTTTTCTCTCCTCTCTCTAAATAAATCATAGTAGCTCCAGGAATATGTCCACTATCATAGAGAGTAAAGTTATACTCTTTATTTGTAACTCTTTGATTGATTGGGCACTCCTTTATCATTCCCAAAGTTCTATCTACCATAACATCTTCATAGAGTTCATATTGTGGAATTCCCATTTTTTTCTTCAATATATTTAATTGAATCTCACTAAATTTTTTTGTATATTCACTACAAAATATATCTTTTTTCTCTACTAACTTTGAAACTAATAAAGGTAATGCTCCATTATGATCATAGTGGGCATGAGATATAAAGATAGCATCTAAATCATTGACTCCATCTATAAATTGAAACTTTGAAAGCTCACTAAAAGCTGGATATCTTTTTCTATTTACATATCTCAACCCAGCATCTAAAAGAAAATTCATTCCATCAATATGAAGATAGTAACTAGATGCTCCTATCTCATTTCCTCCACCTAGACTTATAAAAAAACTGTTCATTTAAATTAAACCTCCTTTCATTTGATTTTGTTCCTGCTTGTGATAGTAGTATATAAAATACCTTTACTTTTTTTATGTTAGGTTTTTACCTTTTTCTTTTGCTAGGATTTATGTTTCTTTATAAGAATAATATATAATTTTTTCTATACCCTATTTTTTAAATTTTTACCTTTTTATATTGGAAAATAATAGTTTAATTTGTTTTTTGGTGTTGTTGGTTTTAAAATATTTTTATTCAATAGATTATCGGACAATACTGTTAGCTAAATTTTTTCTTCTTTACTTATTTTTATGAATTATCGGATTTTTTTATTGATACTTTTTTCTTTTTTATTCCATAAAATTTTTTGTTATAAAAATCTTTTAATTCTATATCTTTTTTCTTTTTTTCTCCCCTCTCTTTATCAACATTGTACACAACTATTGTTACCCTCTTTTTATTTTTCTTACCCTGTTTAAATCAAAATTTATTCTTGACTTAAATGCTTTAGTAATATAAAATTATCTCATATGATTTTTATATTTAATTAGTTTGATACAAAACTATTGAGAGGTGAAAAAATGGAAAGAAAAAACAATTTAAAAGAGATTGTAGAATTTAATAAAGATTTTGTTGAATCAAAAGAGTATGAAAAGTATAGAACAACAAAATATCCAGAAAAAAGCATGGTTATCCTTTCATGTATGGACACTAGACTTACAGAACTTTTACCTAAAGCTATGAACCTAAAAAATGGTGATGCTAAGATTATTAAAAATGCTGGTGGTTTAGTTATTCACCCTTTTGGAAGTGCTATGAGAAGTATTTTAATCTGTGTCTATGAATTTGATGTAAAAGAGGTTTTCATAGTAGGGCATTATGATTGTGGGGTAAGTACTCTTAATACAACTAAAATTGTAGAGGAGATGAAGGAAAAGGGAATTGAAGAAAAAACTTTAAATATTCTTTTAAACTCTGGAATAGATGTAAAAACATGGTTACATGGTTTTGACTGTATTGAAGAATCTGTTGAGCAAACTGTGGCTAAGGTTAAAAATCATCCATTACTTCCTGATGATGTAGCAGTTCATGGGTTGATTATGGATCCAGAAACTGGTAAAATAGATGTTGTTATCAATGGATTTGATCAACTAAAAAATGATTTGTAATAGATGGAGGGAATTTCAACAATGTTAAAACTATTTTTTAAAGGGATAGTAATTGGTGTAGCTAATATTATGCCTGGAGTTTCTGGGGGAACATTAGCAGTTATTTTAGGTGTATATGATAAGCTTACTGAGGCAATTGGAAACTTTTTAACTGTTCCTTTAAAGAAAAAAATTGAATATCTTAAATTTCTTGGTATTATCGGTATAGGAGCAGGAATTGGAATAGGGCTTTTTGCTAAAATTATTGAGTTTTGTTTCACTAACTATCCTAAATCAACTGCTGGTTTCTTTAGTTTATTAATCATACCTTCTATTCCATATATTGTTAAGGGAGAGGATAAAAGCAATGGTAAAAATAGATTGTTCTTTATTTTAGGGGCACTATTTACTTTAGTTTTTGTTTTTCTTGATTACTTTCTTGGTGGAAATAGTGGTGGTGGAGAGCTGGTAAAAACTGTAACTTTTGGTTACTGTATCAAGCTTTTTATCTGTGGTTCTCTTGCTGCTGGGGCTATGATAATTCCTGGTATCTCAGGTTCACTACTACTTTTAATGATAGGTGAATATTACAATATTCTTGGATTTATCAGTGGTTTCTTTGATGGGCTTGTACACATTAGAGAGTATTCTTCAATGGCTGAGATTATCAACAATCTATATATTTTACCACTTGCTGTGTTTGCTCTTGGAGTGGGAGCTGGGCTAGTAGTTGTAGCTAAAATTATAAATATGTTGCTTTCATCTAAACATAGAAGTGTTACACTATTCTTTATAGCAGGAATTATAGTTGTTTCAATTTTACAAATTTGGGTAAATATCTATAAATAATTTTAAAGGCTGATGGAACAAACATCAGCCTTTTATATTTAATCTTTTTCTGTTCTATATAGACTTCTAAGTGGCAAGAAAGCTGCTCCCAATAGAGGAGCTGTATCTGCTAAAGTTGAAAATTCCAATATATCTGGGCTATCATAGAAACTATTATTTTTAAATAATAACTCCTTCAATGGCTCTTCAAAATACTCTTTATAGTTACAAATTTTACCACCAATAACTATTTTATCAGGATTTAAAAGCAGTAAAGCTGGTAAAATCCCTCTAGCTAGATATTTTACATAATTATTTATGATCTCTTTTCCTCTTGCTGTATCAATATATTCACTTTGGAAAATCTCATCATACTCTTCAAAATTATAATTAAATGTATCTCTAAAATCCTTTACTAAGGCTATATTTGAGCAATATTGATCCAAGCAACCTTTAAACCCACAGCTACACTCTCTTCCATCTGGAACAACAGTGATATGCCCTATCTCTCCAGCTTTACTCTCCTTCCCACCTCTGTATAAAACTTTATCTATAATAATTCCAGAACCTATCTCTGTATCAATAGAAAGGAATAACATATTTTTAACATCAGCTAGCTCATGGCTATTCATCAAGTACTCACCAAGAGCCCCAGCATTTGCCTCATTACCTAAATAGATAGGGATCTCAAACTCCTCTTCAATCTCCTTTAAACTCTCTGTTGAAATTGTAAAACTATTTCCTAGTTTTATAAAAGACTTAGCAGGATCAACTACTCCTGGTAGCACAATCCCTATTCCTTTTAATGAAGATTTCTTATCAAACTCCCATAAGAATTTTTTTAACTCATTAATTATAAGGAAGATAAAATTTTCCTCATTTCCAAACTCTTCGTGAATAGTTGTTCTTTTTAAAACTGTTCCATCTAAATTAGTGAGAATCATTGATAGATAATCTTTTTCAATTTTTATCCCTATTGAGAAATAAGCATCAGGATTAAATCTATATCTAGTTGCTTTTCTTCCTAATTTTCCTTGTTCTGTTCCTATTTCTATTATTAATTTATCTTTTAAAAATTTATCAACTATTTTTGTAACAGTAGGGATACTTATATTTAAATATTGAGAGATTTCAAGTTTATTAAACTCTCTTATATCTATAAGAAATCTAAAAGTTCTATTTTCATTTCTCATTTTTTCTCTTTTTTGATAAATAACTTCCATTTTCTGCTCCTTTTATCTATTTCTACAAAATTATAGAATAATTCTATCTATATTTTAACAATATACTCTATATTTAGTCAATAATTAATTTTATTTCATATAAAATTTTATAATTTTTAAAATAGTTTGTAGTTTTTATCAACAGGAATAGTTAAATAGGCACTGTTTAAATTTTCTAGTTCCTCTTCTCCCTTTTCTAAAGCACTGCTTATAGATAGATATCTTGCACTTAAAGAGATTACATTGAAAATCTTCTCATCTGAAGGATGCTCTCTATCCAAATGTGTATAAATAGCCTCTTTTATGTAGTTATAAACTCTCATCTGTGAAGTGTGTACACTTTCAACCTCTCCACTCTCTTTCATAATCACAACTATATCACTATATTTTACATTGTTGATTATAACCTCACAATATATCTCTGGAATCAAGAAAAATAGTTCAGCAGCCAAATCCTTTGTCTTGGCAAAACTCTCCCTATCCTCATATATTGCCTCATACTCTTTCCCAGATTCAAAAAGCTTTATAAATTTCAATGCCCCATCAATAGCCTCTTTTCTACTGTATGGGCAGATCTCATAGGTAGTATCATCTTGTACAAAAAATACACATTGTTTTTCTGTATAGTAACTTCCTATATTTTCCCAACCTCTTGCATACTCCTCTATTATCTCTGTCAATGCAGGAATTAGAACTCCATTTAATCTCACCTCACAAATATATTTATCAATACTAAATGAAGCAAAAATCTTAATCATATAAACTTTTTTTGTTCCTATATATTGGGGAAGTTTATCTTTTATCCTATCATATAGAGATTCTCTGTGTGTATACATACTCTCTCTTTTACCTACACACACTATATCACTCTCATATTTTTTAAATATATGCAACTTTTTCTGAAGTAAAACCTCAACCTTTTCACTATCAACACCATTTAACCCTGCTAATAGTGGTATCATAATTGATTCATAAAAATTGTTAGCTGCACTTTCTAAGGCTCTTTTAGTATTCTCTCCTGCTCCTGCAACAGATTCTATTATCTCTTCTTCAAATTCAGGATGCTCTATTGAAAAGATTGCTTGTACCATATTTTGCTGAACATTATTTAGGTAAACAGAGATTTTAAGATTTAGTGAATATATATTTAAAGTATTATGTCCATCATAACTTCCCATATCCATCAAATATATTAAATTGCTTAAAAGTATCTCTTCATTTTCATGATGATGTCCCATATTTTTCTCCTTTTGTAAACATTTTCTATAATAATATTATACCTCAATTTATATTATTTTCAAATTATCAAAAGATTTTCCTTGAAATAATATATTATTATAATGTAAAAAATAGTTTATAAAAATGAAAAAAGCCTCCACCAAAGTGAAAGCTTATCTCATAGCGTTTTTTATTACATTACAGTCCCTTACAGGCAATTTAATTATATCAATTTTTATATAAAGAATCAAATTTAAAAATAATAAATCTTTATTTTTATGTTAAATTAAAAAACCCCGTAGGGTGTGAGGTCAGAATAGACTATTTGTATTTCCTTACTAACAAAATAAAAATGAGAAGAAGTAATCCACCTAGAAGAATTGCTCCTCCATCAAGATTAATTGTTAGCTGATGAACAGTTACAGTCATCTCTGTACCTCCTTGAAAATAAGTAAGATCTACTGTTTACAAGGATCGTTACTCCTTATAAACATGAAATAAGCCTCCACCGAAGTGAAAGCTTAGTTCATAACGACTATTTATTCAAACTATCATAAGTTCCCCATACGGGTTCTAGGTAATTTAATTATATCAGTTTTTATATAAAAAATCAAATTTAAAAATAATAAATTTTTTATGACAAAATTAATCGTACTTTTTATTTATAATGTAAAATTTATGTAAAAAATTTATAATTTCTTTGCTTTTTATTAAAAAATATGATATTTTAGTATAAATTGGAGGTTATAAGTATGAACTATGTTATTGGAATTGTTTGTATAAATATTGTTATTGGTTTAATAGAAAAATTCTTTTACCCTTCTACTTTTCTTGTAATTCTTCAAACTATATTAGCAATTATAGGTATAATTATTTTCTATGAGGAAAAAAAGAGAGAGAGAAGAAACAAAAAGGATTAGCTCTATATTTAAAGCTAATCCTTTTTTCTTCTATATAGATATTTTAATTACTAAGTTTAATAATAGGTTGTGTATTTTCTCCACTAACTTGAGGTAGTTTTCCATCCCATTTCTCAAGTGCCATTTTTTGAAGAAGTACTGGAGAAAGTGAGGCAGCTTCAACTTCATTAGCCTTTGCTTGTAACTCTTTCTCTTTTAATTTATACTCTGCTAAAAACACTTTATTTTCAGCCTCAACCCTTATTTTTTCCTGTTCAAACTTAGTTCTCTCAACCTCTTGTTCAGCTACTTTTTTAGCCTCAATAGCCTTTTCATACTCCATAGAAAAATCGTGGTTAGTAATAGAAACATTTGAAACAGCTAAACCATAAGCCTCAAAATCATCTTTCAGATCTTGATATATCATATTACTTAGCTCTTGTCTTTTTGATACAAACTCCTCTATTGTATATTTACTAATAGATGCTTGTACTACCTCTTTAGTTCTTGGGGCGATAAAGTTTGTTTCATGCATACCTTTAAAAGCTCTATATAACTTTTCAGGATCTGAAACAAAACTTTGCACAGTAAGATCTAAAATTATAGATTGCATATCCTTTGTACTTACAGACATATCATCGAAATTATATATTTTATCTCTGATCTCCATAATCTCTTTTGTTTGAACAATTGGAATTTTAAAGTTTAATCCCTCTCTGTCAATTCTTGAAACCTTCCCCCAGCTTGAAACTATTGCTACCTCTCCAGTTTTAACTGTATAGAAAGATGTAGATGCTAAAAATAAAAATATAATTACAATAAAGCCAAACATTCCCAACATAATCTGTTTTTTCATTTTCTTTTCCCCCCTAAAACATTGCATTTTATAATGATACCATTTATCTATATAGTTTTTCAATAGTTTTTAATCTAAATTTTTAGTTGATTTTGAAAATATTTCTAAAGCTTCCTTTGAACTCATCTCCCCTTCAGCAACTTTTCTTATAATCTCCTTTTCCTCTTCAGTAAAAATATGTCCTTCAAGCTCATTGGTATGAATTACATATTCAAATTTCTCTTTATTTGTCATTTTATCACCTTCCTTATTTATCATAAATATGATTTTATTTTTCTGTAATTACTGGTAATAATTGATTTAAGAAAAATGAAGAATTTTTATATGTTTCAACTATCTCAAACATAAGCTTTTAATATATTAAATTTTTTAATATATTTATCAATATTTAATAAAACTTGGTATATATCTTCCTCTTTTATTTCACTTCCCCAAGTATATATTTCATTAGATGAAAGTTTTATTTTTAAAGATCTAATATCTTCAAAATATTGACTAAGAACTATATTTTCAGCTTTTTTAGTTTTTCCTCTTAAATATGGATTTCTATGATCAACCTTTGTATAAATCTTATTTATATCTTTATAATTAATTTTTTTAGAAAATAAAAGCTCTTCTTCTAATATATATTTTATTTCAATATCATTTAGTGATAATATTAAGATTTCTTCACAATATTTATATTTCACTTGATTATAAATTCCATCTATAAATCCAGCAAACATCAAACCTATTATAATACAACTAATTAAAGCTATAAATATATTATCCAAACATGTTGTTTGAATAAAAAAATATAAATTAATACTCGAAAAAAATATATAACCATAAACTCTCTTTTTTTTATTTTTTTTAATTCTTCAAAAGAAGTTTTAGTTATAATTAATTTATTACTTTCCTCTTTAAATTCAATCTTCATTTATTTCCCTCTTTTATTAATTTAATCGAATTCTTTAGTTATTTATCTATATTTTATTTATAACAACTAAATTTTCTTTGAAATATTAAATCTAATATAAATTAATAAGAATATCCATAAGAGTTGTATCAGGTGAAAAAATAACATTTATAATCAATAAAATTAATCCTACACCAAATAATAAAATTTCAAAAAGAAAAAATTCTACACTAATAATAAACAAATTAACTATATTATCTTTATTCTTTTTTGCTAAAAATTTTATAAACAATATCATAAAATATACTACAAAGAAATATATTATATTTTTATTTTTTAATACTAGATAACTATTATCAATAAGAACTTTATAATACCCCACCATTATAAAAATATTATTAAGTAAAAAATATACAAAAAGATCTTTGAATACATATATTTTTCTTATTAACTTTAAATTGATAAAAAAATAAATAATTATACTTATTATATAAGTTATTTCACCAAAATACATAGTTCTTGTATGATAAATCTATATATTCTCCCTTCGTTTAAGTTTCTACTATTATCTAGTAAATAAAGCTAAATTATCTATAAAATCTTAATTATTCACTAATACTATTTCTTTGCTCTAAAATTAAATCTTTAATTTTTTGATAATCACTTCTCTCTAAATCATAGCCAAAACTATATTTAAACCCATTTGATTCAAATTTCATTAACCTGTATATTCTTGGATAAAAAATCGAGTAATTTAACTTAAAAATAAATTTAATACTTCCTTTCATTTTTTCATCATAAGAAATTTTAAGATTTTCATCATTTTTCAATACAGCTTTATAGATAGGAAGTTTCCAAGCATAAAATCTAATAACAATATATTCTTTTGTTATTTCTAGTTTTTCATTTGCATAATATGAAAACATGGTGATAATATTTCCTAAAATAATTATTCCTGTATAAAATGCAAAAATATAGAGAATATATTCAGATTTTAATCCTGAAAAGAATGATAAGATTATTGCAAAAATTTCATATAAAATAATAAATTTTATTGTATTTTTCATATTATTTTTTTCTATAATTATTTTATTCTTTATTTTTTGAATAGGTATCATTTTTATCTATCTGATAATTAATAGTATCAGATATCCCCCTTTCATATTTTGATTTTCAATCTTAAAAGCTACTTTTTACCATAATATCTCTTAATATAAGTATACCATATTATATTTTTTTTGCTAAAAATTATGCTAGTTTTATTTAAAAAATGTGATATTATATTAGCACAACTTTTTTTAGGAGGAACAAATGAATTTGACTTTTATTTACAGTCTTGGACTTTTAAGTTGCTTTCTACTTATAGGGGTAGCTTTGAGAGCCAAGATAAAAATTTTACAAAATCTATTTTTACCAGCTTCTGTAATAGGAGGTTTTTTACTGCTACTACTCCCTATTCCAAAGGAGTATATAGGCATATATGCAAAAATTCCTAGTACATTAATAGTTCCCATTGTTGCATCAATTCCTTTAGGTTTAACTTTAGCACCTAAGGATAAATTTAAAGTAATCTTACCTCATGGATTGATTATGATGGGAGTAACTATGTTACAACTGCTAGCAGGAATTGTCTCATATCTATTTTTAAAAAGATTTATTCCCACTATCTACCCTATATTTGGGGCTGAGCTTGAGTTTGCTTTTGCTGGTGGGCATGGAACTATCGGTATTCTATCCAATATGTTAAAGGAGAAAAATCTTGAGTATTGGAATATCTCTCAAGGGGTTGGTTCAGCTATTGCAACTTTCGGACTTGTAGGTGGAATTCTTCTTGGTATGCTGGTTATCAATATTGGAGCTAGAAAGAAGATGTGTAAATATATAGAGAAACCTGAAAATATTCCCACAGCTTTAAAAGTAGGGTATGAAAGTGAGATAAGTAAGCAAAACTCTCTTGGGAGGGAAACAACTTTCTCTACATCTATTGATAGTTTAGGATTTCATGCTGCTCTTATTTTAAGTGTTACTGCCTTAGCCTATGTAATTTTTAATTTTATAAAGGCTAACAATGTTGTATATCTAAAAAGTATAGCTGTGTGGACATATGCTATTTTTCTAATGTTTGGGGTTTGGGGAATTATGTGTAAACTGAAACTTCAACATCTTGTAGATAGCAAGGTAAAGAGCAAACTTTCAGGTATGCTTACAGAGTATGCAATTATAGCAGCTATTGCAAGTATGCCAGTAAAAATTATAGTTCAATATATTGTACCAATAATTTTCCTTGTTACTCTTGGTTTTATCTCTACTCTTATCTATATCTTCTTTTTTAGTAAGTTGTATATAAAAGAGGATTGGTTTGAACATGGAATTATAAGCTTTGGAATGAATACAGGTATATTTATAACTGGACTTCTTCTTTTAAGGGTTACTGACCCTGAGCTTAAAAGTTCAGCCTTTGCAGATCATACTCTCTGTTATGCTCTTACATCTTGGAGTTTTGTTCTTGTTGGGGTAATTCTTGATATATGGATATCTAAGGGAGCCTTGATAGCTCTTTGGGTAACTATGATTATGCTTTTTATCTTCTCTTTTTCAAATTTTGCTCTGAAAAGATTCAGTAAATAAGTTAAAGAGAAATATTTATTATATCTACTCTGCTATCTAAATTCTACAAAAGATTATTTAGTTCAAAGTTTAATTTTCATGATACTAGATTATCTTTTAAAGTTCAGCTATAAAAACTTATATTTTTAATATCAACTAGCCTTCATACTAAAGAATAAAGAATTCCTACGCTCATTCCGTTGAAAATGCAAAACTCGACTTCGTCTCAAACACGTTGCATTTTCTTAACTTCATTTCGCTAAGGAATTCTAATATTCTCTAGTGAATTACGGCTTTAGTTGATATTGGGATAGAATTTTTTTTATATATTTATAAGTAATAGTCAAGTAGTTACTATTTATTTTTTTTATACAACATGGTATAATAACTAGAAATAAGTTTAGATGTCTATCTATTAGGAGGATTATAATATGAAAAATTGCATTTTAATAGGAGTAGCAGGAGGAAGTGTGATCTGCACCCTGTCAAGTACTCAACTTAATTATCAACATTTTTTTCTTTAAAT
>ERZ773142.207-NODE-207-length-70771-cov-22.1301_pt1 | contig 70771 bp, 68 predicted proteins | sample MGYA00580853_ERZ773142 | MGnify/ENA primary metagenome ERZ773142 (study PRJEB29015, sample SAMEA2737862) | human gut metagenome | biome: human gut; feature: human-associated habitat; material: faeces | place: China | collected 2012 ...
CAAATTCATTTAAATTTTTTTATTTTTGACTTGACATTTAATAGTTAGTCTTTTTTAAAGAAGGAGAAATTTAAATTTTTAAATTTCTCCCACTTTTTAACAATATTTTATATTTTTGATTTTTATTTTTGCACTAAATCATCAAGTGATGGAGAATTATCAATAAGAGTTTGAACTCCGTCTCTCTTATCATATATAAATGTTTTAGCATCTGCTGCATTTAAGAATCCTGCACGGTAGTTCATTCTTTCTAAATCTGCATTAAATTGAGGATCAGCTGATACTTTTTCCATTGCTGCATCTAATTCTGCTGTAAGTTCTGCAGGGAAATCTTTAGGCATGTAAATTAGGAAATCTTTAGAAAATCTGAATTCTTTATCATTTACAGTTATTCCTAAATCTGCATAAGATTTAACATCAACACCTTCTATATTATCTAAAAGTCCTACAAATTTCATAGCAATTTTTGGATCATCTGTTTCAGTGTAATCTTTTAATGAAGTGTAATCTGCAAATATTACATCACAGTTTCCATCCCATAAAAGCTGACATTTATCTGCTGTTGAACCACCAACTACAACTACAATACGATTTGCTACATCTTGACCATAGTTTTTAACTACCCAGTCATAGAAAGCTATAAATCCTACATGAGAAACTCCTCCAGCTTCACAAGCCATACGGCAAATTGCATTTGGATTAGCTTTTAAATATTCAGGAATTTCTGTTAAATCATTATAAGGTGCATTAATTCCTGCTGCCCAAGCTGCTCCTGGGTTTTGTGCAATACGAGGACCAACTTCCATATTTTCAAGCTTATAAATTTCATCATAAGATTTAAAAGATACACCTAAGTAAGTCATATCATGGAACATCATTATAGTGTTTCCATCTGCTTTTGAATCCTGCATAGCTGCTAATGCTTCTGCTGCTCCAACTGCATCAACTTTAAAATTTGCATCTAAAGCTTTACTTAAGTGTCTTGACACTGTGTCAGCTATTAAGTATGAATCTCCTGAAGTTGATGTTGAACCAATTACAACCCTTACATTTTTTCCCTTAAAAGTTTTTGTTGCTTCTTCTTCTTTTCCACAACCTGTTAAAACTGCCATAAAAACTAAACTAAGCATTAACATTAACATCTTTAAAACTTTTTTCATAAACAAACCTCCTAAACTCAAATATACTTTTTATAGTTTTACTGTACTACTATAGAAATAGTTTTTCTTATTTCAATCATATTTTATTCTATCTTTTCTATTAAGTAAAATTCTTTTTTTTAAGATTTATCTTAATTTTTCTTATAATTCTCAAAAATTTATTGCTTTCTTTCACTTAATTACACTATAATTTAATTAAATAATAAAATAATTAAAAAGAGAGAGGATAAAAATGGATTTAAAACAGCTTGAATATATTGTAGAAATCGCTAAAGAACAAAATATTACCCGTGCTGCTGAAAAACTTTTTATTTCTCAGTCTGCATTAAATCAGCAGTTGTTAAAATTGGAAAAAGAGCTCGGAGCTCAGCTTTTCCATCGTTCAAGAACAGACTGGCATCTTACTGAGGTAGGAGAAATTTATATTGAAAATGCAAAAAAAATTTTAGAAATACAAAAAAATACATATAACCAAATTTACGACTGCATAGAAACTCATAAAAGAAAACTTACAATAGGACTTACTGCTGGAAGAGGAATAGAACTCTTCACATCTATCTTTCCTGAATTTCAAAAATTATATCCTAATGTTATAGTTGAACCCATTGAAATGTCTGTGTATGAACAACAAAAGAAAATGGAAAAAGGAGAACTTGATTTAGGATTTATGACTTTATCAAAAAACCAAAGAACAAAAGATAATTATATTATTTTATATTCTGAAGAAATGGTTTTGATAACCTCTAAAAAACATTCTTTTGCAAAATCAACTGACATTAAATCTACTGTTAATCTTATAGATTTAAAAAATGAACCTTTTGTATTTATGAATAAAAAATCAACTAATAGAGATGTTATTGATGAAATATTTAAAGAAGCAGGTTTTAAACCTCACATACTTTTTGAAACTACATATACAAGCAGTATTGTAAGAGCTGTAGAATACAATTTATGCTGTGCAGTAGTTCCTTATTACTATGTAAGAAACGAAAATAAAAATATCTCATATTTCAGAATCAATGGATTTCCTGCTTGGGATGCAACTATAAGCTATAAAAAAGATAGTTATCTTTCAAAACCTGCTCAAGCCTTTATTGAGCTTGCAAAAAAATACTGTTATAAAAAAATGGAAGTATCAAAGTAGATGATTCTTAAAATTTCTTAGACCTTTCTTAATATTTTAAATTTTACAAACAAAATAAATCCTCTTATACTGTAAACATAAATCAAATATTTACAGGAGGTCAATATGGATTTCAGAAAATTTGGTAGTCATTATGTTATAAGAATAGACAAAGGAGAAGAAGTTTTAAAAAAATTAAAAGAAGTTTGTGAAAAAGAAAATATAAAATTAGGAAGTATTACTGGTCTAGGAGCTACAGATAAAGTTGTTCTTGGGCTATTCAACACAGAAGAGAAAATATATAGTAAAACTACTCTTACAGGTCCTATGGAAATTACATCTCTTGTAGGAAATATTTCTAGTCTTAATGGAAAAACTTATCTTCATTGTCATATAAATGTATGTGATAAAAATATGAAAGTTCTGGGAGGGCATTTAAACGAATGCTATATATCTGCAACTGGAGAATTTATTATTGAAAAAATTGAAGGTTCTGTAGAAAGAAAGTTAAGCCATACTATCGGTTTAAACTTATATGATTTTGAAAAATAATTGAAAAAAGAGAGCTTTTTATAAGCCCTCTTTTTTTATATTTTTAATCTTTCATTGATTCAATAATTCCATCAACAAGAACATCCATCTCGTCAATTTTCTCTTCATTTAGAGAAGATACCATTGTAAGTCTTTCATTTAAAACTGACATTTGTTTCATATCATCTAAAAACTCTGCCATTAAATCTCCAGACTTACATGCCCATGAACCGTTCTCCACAATAGCCACTGTACGGTTCTGTACATTTAAAGCCTTCATATCCATTAAATAATTGTGCATTAATGGATAAATTCCAAGATTATATGTTACTGATGCCAAAACTATATGACTGTACTTGAATGTTTCTGATATAAGCTGTGATACATGAGTATTGGAAACATCATACATAACAACATTTGTAATACCTTTTTCTACAAGTTTTGAAGCAAGAACTGTTGCTGCACTCTCTGTATTTCCATACATAGAAGCATAAACTATCATTACCCCTTTTTCTTCAGGTTCATATCTGCTCCATTTATCATACTTATCTATAAAATATCCAAGGTTTGAACGCCATACTGGACCATGTAAAGGACAAATTATTTTAATATCTATACCTGCTGCTTTTTTAAGAAGAGCTTGTACATGTGGCCCATATTTTCCAACTATATTTGTATAGTATCTTCTTGCTTCATCTATCCAGTCTCTGTCAAAATTAACTTCATCATTAAATAGTTTTCCATCAAGAGCTCCAAAAGATCCAAAAGCATCTGCTGCAAAAAGAACTCCATTTGTAGTATCAAATGTAACCATAGCTTCAGGCCAATGAACCATAGGTGCAGATACAAAAGTTACAGTATGTTTTCCAAAAGATTTCACATCTCCTTCTTTAACAACTTCTTTTCTCTCTTCAACATCAAATCCAAATTGATGCATAAGCATAAAAGCTTTTTCAGTACTGATTACTTTTACCTTAGGATAACGAAGAAGTATCTCTTCTATAGATGCAGCATGATCTGGCTCCATATGATTTATTACAAGATAATCTAAATTTCTTCCGTCAAGAACTGCTTTGACATTTTCTAAGAACTGACGGCATACAGACCAGTCTACAGTATCAAATAATACTGTCTTTTTATCCATTAAAAGATAAGAGTTATATGATACCCCACGAGAAATAGGGTGTATATTTTCAAAAAGATTTAAACGATGATCGTTAGCACCAACCCAGTATAAATCTTCTGTTACTTTTCTCACACAATGCATAATATTCAATCCTCCTCTGCCTTATTTATTAAACTTCAATAAATTCATCTTTTGATTCTCCACATAATGGACAAATCCATTCTTCAGGAAGTTTTTCAAAAGTTGTTCCAGGTTTAATTTCATTTTCAGGATCTCCAATTTCTTGGTCATATTCATATCCACAACCACTGCATACATGAATCTTGTAGCTTGGAGCTGATTTTTTAATGAAAGGTTTTTTCATTTTTTTCATAGGAGGTGCTTCTTTTTTAGGTTCACCATTATCAAGTGCTGCTGTTAAAACAGGAAGTACTTCCTCTATTGTTCCAACTATTCCATAATCTGCATTCTTAAATATAGGAGCATTTGCATTGCTGTTTATTGCTACTATTGTTGTTGCATCTTTTATTCCTTTTAAGTGCTGTCCTGCACCTGAAATTCCACAAGCTATGTATAGGTTTCCATTAAACTTTTGTCCTGACATTCCAACATAACGGTTTAAAGGAACATATTTCCATTCTTCCGCTACAGGACGAGATGAACCTACTGCTGCTCCTGCCTGTACTGCAAGATTTTTAATAAGTTCCATATTTTCCTTTTTACCTACTCCTCTTCCAGCACTTACAACACGGTCTGCTTTTGTAATAGGAGTGTCTAAATCTATTCCAACAGTAAAATCATATCCGTCTGCTTTAAGAGCATCAACTAAAATTTTTACTCTTTCTTCTACTGTTCCTTCTTTTAAAATCATTTTCTTTCTAAGACCTGCAATAGGACCTTTCTTTTTAGAACTTCCTCCTTCTTTTGCAATCTTACCTATAATATGAGCTGCTATAACCACTCTTTGAATTTCGTTTGTTCCTTCATAGATAGTACAAATTTTAGCATCTCTGTATGCTCTTTCAACTTCCATTCCTTTAAGGTATCCAGTACCACCAAAAATTTGAAGAGCATCATTTACAACTTCAAGACATATATCTGAAGCATACTGTTTTGCCATCGCTGATTCCATTCCATAAGGTTCATGATGTTCTTTAAGTTCTGCAGCACTGTAAACTAAAAATCTTGCTGCTCTTAATTTTGTTGCCATATCAGCAAGTTTGAAAGAAATAATTTGCTGATGTGCTATAGGTTTTCCAAATTGAATTCTTTCTTTTGCATATTCAAGAGCATGTTCATAAGCTCCTTGAGCAATTCCTAAAGCCTGAGAAGCAATTCCTATTCTTCCTCCATCAAGAGTAGCCATAGCAATTTTAAATCCTTCTCCTTCTTTTCCAAGAAGATTTTCTTTAGGAACTTTTACATCATTGAATAAAAGCTGTGCTGTTGATGATGAACGGATTCCAAGTTTGTCATAGTGATCTCCAAATGTAAATCCTTCCCATCCTTTTTCAACTATGAAAGCACTTATTCCTTTTGTTCCTATATCTGGTGTTGTTACTGCAAATATAATATATGTATCTGCCTTAGGGGCATTTGTTATAAATATTTTTTCTCCATTAAGAATATAGTGATCTCCCTGAAGAACTGCTGTTGTCTCTGTTCCTCCTGCATCACTTCCTGCATTTGGTTCTGTAAGTCCAAATGCTCCTATTTTTTCTCCTTTAGCTAAAGGTACAAGATATTTTTTCTTTTGTTCTTCTGTTCCAAAAGCCATTATAGGATATGATCCAAGAGATACATGAGCTGATAAAATAACTCCTGTTCCTCCATCTACTCTTGAAAGTTCTTCAACTGCTATTGCATAACTTAAAGCATCAAGTCCTGCTCCTCCATACTCTTTAGGATATGGAATTCCCATTAAATCCATTTCTCCAAGTTTTTTTATTGCCTCTGAAGGAAATTCATTATTTTGATCAAGCATAAACGCAATCGGTTTTACCTCATTTTCTGCAAATTCTCTTACTCTTGCACGAAGAGCCTCATGGGCCTCAGTAGTTTTAAAAAGCATGTTCCTACCTCCTATTCATTCAACCATATTCTAAATTTAAAAAAATAATTGCTGTTTTATTTTTAATAAAATAGTATTTTTATCTTTAAATATAGCATACCAAAAAAATATTTTTCTGTCAATTTATATTTTTTTATTTTTGTATTTTTTTTATAATATTTTTTCATATATATTACATTTTATATTTTTATAAAACTTTTTATTTTTGAGCATAGACATTAAATATATTTTTTAAAATAAAAAAATGCCGAAAAGATTAACTTTCCGACACTTTATAATTCTTTTATATAATTTTTTATTTAAGAAGTGTAAAAATAAATTCTGAACCCTCATTTTCAGATGAAAATACTTCTATTTTTCCACCACAAATATCCACAGTTTCTTTTACTATTGAAAGCCCTAAACCTGTTCCAGCAACATTGCTTGTTCTGGCTTTATCAATTCTATAGAATCTTTCAAAGATATTATCTTTTTCCTGTTCTGGAAAACCTATTCCATTATCTTTAACAGATACTCTGTATCTATCATCTTCTTCCTTTATTGAAACAGTAATATGAGGAACTTTGTTATTATATATTATTCCATTTTCAATAAGATTTTTTAAAACTGTCACTGTTTTTTCAAAATCTATATTCATATAGTTATTTTCATCTTTTAAATCAAGATTATATTCTATAACAGCTCCTGATTTTTTTACTTTGCCATTAAGAATTTTTTCAACTTCATCTTTTACTCTTTCAAAAGGAACTGGAGCAAGGTTTATTATTTTAGAACTTTCTATTTTAGATATATTTAAGAAATCCATTGTTATATTTTCAAGTTTCTCAACATTACTTCTTATTATCTCAAGAAAGTTTTTCTGAAGTTCCTGAGGTGCATCTTCAAGAGCAATTAAATACCCCTTTATATTTGTAAGAGGTGTTTTTAATTCATGGCTTACATTTGCTATAAAGTTTTTCTGTATTTCTCCAAGCTCTCTGCTTCTTGTAATATCTTTTATTGTAATCAGAAATTCTTTTTTAAATTCAAGATATTTAACTGTTACAAGAAGATATTTTTTAAGTTTTGAAATAAATATTTCTTCTTTTATATTTTCTTTTGTTTTCATTCCTTTATTTATAACATTAAGTATTTCAATATATTTAACTTTTTTATAAATAGAATCCAATTTTCCATTCACATAAAGATAACCAAGAGCATTGTTCTTCATAATTATTTTAGATTCTTCATCTGCAAGAATTATTGAAAGATCTACAGCTGATATAACTCTTTTAAGTCTTGTTTTTTCTTCATTAAGTTTTCTTATATTTTTAAGATTTTCTTTCTGCCAGTCTCTTACAACTTTCCAGAATTTTACAAGCCAGACATCTCCTTTAGCATAGATTGTTTTTATTTCATCTCCACTTTCAAGAGCTTCTCTCATGCTCTCAATCTTTTTAAATAAATCTCTTTTTAAATAATTTTTATAGCATATATAAATTGCAATATTTAAAATTATAAAGAAGAATATCTGTGTTACAAGAAGAGTTCTTAAATCTTTTATCTCTTCATCATAACTTATTGATGTTCTGATTACAGTTTTTTCTCCTTCACTATTTTCATTAAGAAGACCATAATAAGCCATATTTTGTCTTAATGTCTTACTTTTTCTTATAGCAAATCCTTCACCTGTTTCAAAAGCTTCCTTTACTTCCTCTCTGTTTCTATGATTTGCCATTTCATCTTCTTTTGTATATCTTTCAGAGTCATAAAGAATATTTCCCTGTGCATCTATAAGAGTAAATCTTTTCTTTACATTACCAAACATATCCTGAAAGTTTGATTTAGTATATCCATCTGTAAGCTCTTTAACCATAAGAGCATCTTCTTTAAGTGTTCTTTTTGCAGCATCACCATATAATTCTGATATTTTGCCCATGTATGTATTTACAAAAAGAACTTCCAGGAACAAAATAAAAATCAGGGCAATTATCTCTTTTCTTCTAATTTGTACCCGACCCCCTTCACTGTTTTAATATTTTCAGCAATACTTTTAACTTTTTCTCTTAATTTTGAAATATAAATATCAACCGATCTGTCTCCAGTGTAATAATTTGATTCCCATACTCTGTCAAGGATTTTCTCTCTTGATAAGACTATTCCCTGATTTTTTATAAGCAGAAGAAGAAGATCAAATTCTTTTTTAGAAAGTTCTACCTCTTCCTCTCCATCTTTTACAATACGCCTTTTTTCATCTACAACAACCTGTTTAAAACTATATCTTCCAGATTTTCCAACATTTTTTCCTTCTAAGAATTTTCTTGCACGAAGAACAAGTTCTCTTGGATCAAAAGGCTTTTTCATATAGTCATCTGCTCCTAACTGAAGACCTTCAAGAACATCTTCTATTTCTGTTTTTGCTGTAAGCATTATTATTACAGGATCTCCATATTCAGCAGACATATCTCTTACTATACTTGTAAAATTTTTTCCATCAAGACTTGGCAGCATGATATCTAATACAATAAGATCAGGCTTAAAGCTTTTCACTGCTTTTAATCCTTCAAGTCCGTCTCCAGCTGTCTGAACTTCATAATTTTCTTTTTTAAAAAAATAACTTACCAGCTGTTGTATTTCCATATCATCTTCTACTATTAAAACTCTCATTGTATCCTCCCAGTTTTTCTATTCTTCTGCCTCTTCTTTTTCCTCACTTTTATGTTTTTCTCTCTCAAGAAGCTCAACTACTCTCATATTTTCTCCACTGAAATTATAAATTGAACTCATAGCAAGCTGTGTTATTTTATCTGAAACTCTTTCATACTTTTTGTTAATAAGAAGCATAAGAATTCCTGCATCAATATTTTTTGATTCTTCTTTCATTTGGCTTCCAATAATAGAATCTATCTCTCCTCTTATTTCATTAATTTCTTCATCCATTCCAAGAAGAACATAAGCTTTTTTCTCATCTTTTTCTATAAAAGCTTCCATATATTTTTGGAATATATCATCTATTTTTATAAGAAAATTTTCAAGAATTCCAAAATCTCTTTCCATATTTCCTTCTTTTTTTTCTATTTTTCTCATTAAGACTAGAGTATCAAGAAGAAGATCTCCCATTCTTTCAAGCATTTTACTTGATTCTATAAATGTTATAAGAGCTCTTAAATCTCCTGCAGCAGGTTGAAATCTTGCTATTGACATTATTGATGTTTCTTTTATTTTTACATCAAAAGCATTTATCATATCTTCAACAAGCTTTGCTTCCCCATAAAGAGATCTGTCAAAACTATCTTTTTTTAACATTTCCATATTTATTCTAAAAAGTCTATCTACATTTTTACAAAGTTCTATATAATGTTCTGTTATTCCATTGATACTTTCGTGAAGATTTCTCATTTTATCACTCCTCATTTTTATTCTATCATATTTTTTCAAAACTTTTTATATTCTATCCAAATTTACCTGTTATATAATCTTCTGTTTTTTTCTTGTTAGGCTTAGTAAAAATTATATCTGTTTTATCAAACTCTTCTAGTTTTCCTTGATAGAAAAATCCTGTAAAATCTGAAATTCTTGCAGCTTGCTGCATATTATGTGTAACTATTATTATAGTATAATCTTTCTGAAGTTCTCTTATAAGTTCTTCTATTTTTAAAGTTGAAATAGGATCAAGAGCTGATGTAGGTTCGTCCATAAGAAGTATTTCTGGTTTTACTGCTATTGCCCTTGCAATGCAAAGTCTTTGTTGCTGTCCTCCTGAAAGTCCAAGTGCTGACTGATGAAGTTTATCCTTTACTTCATCCCATAAAGCTACTGCCTTTAAACTATTTATTACTATTTCATCAAGAACTTTTTTATCTTTTTCTCCGTGAAGTTTAGGACCATAAACAATATTTTCATATATTGTTTTAGGGAATGGATTTGGCTTTTGGAAAACCATTCCTATTTTTTTTCTCAATTCAACTATATCATTATCTGGATTAAAAATATTTTTTCCATCAAACTCTATTACACCTTCATATCTTACACCTTCAATAAGGTCATTCATCCTGTTTATAGATCTTAAGAATGTTGATTTCCCACATCCTGAAGGACCTATAAGAGCCGTTACTTTATTTTCTTGTATCTCCATGTTTATATCCTTAAGAGCCTGAAACTTATCATAATAAAAGTTAAAGTTATTGACCTTAAGTCTTATTGTATTTTCCATTTATCCTCCTTAAAAAACTTAAATATATATTTACTAAAATTATTTACTGCTGAATTTTTTTCTTAAAACTGCACCAAGCAAGTTAAATCCTACTGTAAGAACAACTATTACAAGAACTGTTCCATTCATTATTTTATCAGGCATATTAGGAACTTGTGTTGCAATTACATAAAGATGATATGGAAGAGCCATTACCTGATCCCATACAGATTCTGGAAGGAAAGGCAGATAAAATGCTGCTACTGTAAACATTATAGGTGCTGTTTCTCCAGCAGCTCTTGATATACTTAAAATAATTCCTGTAAGAATTCCTGGAAGAGCTGTTGGAAGAATTATTTTCCATGTTGTTTCCCATTTTGTTGCCCCTAAAGCTAAAGAAGCTTCCCTTAAATCTTTAGGTATTGCAAGAAGTGCTTCCCTTGTTGCTGTTATTATTACAGGAAGACACATTATTCCAAGGGTAAGAGCCCCTGAAAGAATTGATGAACCAAATTGTAAGAAAATTACAAACAATGACATTCCAAAAAGTCCATATATGATACTTGGTATTCCTGCCAGATTTACTATTGTAAGATTTATTACTCTTCTTATTATATTATCTTTAGAATATTCAACTAGAAATATTCCTGTAAGAATACCAAAAGGAACTGAAACTGCTATTGTTCCTATTGTAAGATAAATACTTCCAATTATTGCAGGAAGTATTCCTCCTGCTCTCATTCCATCAGTAGGGTTTGTTGCTAAAAATTCCCACGATATTGAAGGAACTCCTTTAAATATTATATAAATCACTATGCAGACAACAGGTAAAACTGAAAGATACCCAACACCTTTAATAATTCCCTCTATTACTTTTGCTCCTGTTCCTTTTAATAAACTCATTTTCATGCTCCTTATTTTCTCATTATCTTTCTTGATTTATTTATAAAATAATCTGCTATTGTATTTGTTATAAAACTTATTCCGAAAAGTACAAGTCCAACTGCAAAAAGTACATAATAATGTGTGCTGCCATTTACAACTTCCCCCATTTCTGCAGCTATTGTTGCTGTAAGAGTTCTTACTGGAGAAAGAATTCCTCCTCCTAAAATAGGAGCATTTCCTGTTACCATTAAAACCGTTATTGTTTCACCTATTATTCTTCCAAACCCAAGCATTATCCCTGCAAAAATTCCAGGAAACGCTGCTGGAAGTATTATTTTTACAACTGTTTCCAATTTATTCGCTCCCATTGCAAGAGAAGCTTCTTTATATGAAGGATCAAGTGCCCTTATAGCATCATCTGATATACTTACCATAGTTGGAATAGCCATAAAAGAAAGAAGTATTCCTCCTGTAAGAGCTGTAAGCCCTGTATTAAGATTAAATATATTTTTTACTAATGCTGATAATACATAAAGCCCTATATATCCAAGTACAACTGAAGGAAGTGCAGACATTGTTTCTATAAGAAGTTTAAAAATATCTCTTGTTTTTTTATTTGCATATTCTGCCATGTATACTGCACTCATAATACTTATAGGAACAGATATTCCAAGTGCTACTAAAGTTACACGGAAAGAACCTGATAGCAAAGGAAGAAGTCCATATTTTTCTGAAAGAGAAATCCATTCTCTTCCTAAGAAAAACTTTGATAACGATACATCTTCAAAAGCTTTCATGCTATTTGTCAATATAAATAAAAATATAAGAAAAACTATTACAACATTAAATCCGCCGATTAAAAATATACAATATTTCATACATTTATCTACGATTTTTCTTAAATTCATTTTCTACCCCTTATTTTTTCATTCTTTTTATTTTTTTCAATTTTACTCTCAGTTTGTAAGAGAAATATTAATTTAATGTAAAAAATATGTAAAAAAATAATTTCAAAAAATATAAAAAAGGAGCTGTTGCATTTTCTAATCTATAAAAATAAAATTTTATTTTTATAAATCTGCAACAACCCCTTTTAATTATTTTTATCTTATAAGAGCTTCTGAGTTTAGTGGAGATTCCATTCTTCTTGTCTGTCTTTCAAATCTTTCTCTCATTAAATCTGTTTTATATTTAGATCTTTCCAAAGCTATGTCATCATTAAGCTTCTGAACTTTATTCCAGTCAGGTTTATCATTTAAAAGTTCTTTTCTTATTTCAAGTCTTTTTTCATCAAGAGAAATTTCCATCTTTCTAAATTCAAAACTTCTTCTGCAGTTATCAGCTCTTTCTATATTCTTTGAATAATGATGTCTATGCCATTCCCTTGGTTCTTCTCTTCTATGATGTATCCCTGCAAAAGCTGTTGTTCCTACTGCAAGTAACATTAAACTTCCTATTAATAATCTTTTCATATTAATCACTCCTTTACTCTCTTCCTTTTGTAAAGAAATTATACTGCTAATTTGTTACCTGAATATGTCAAAATAAAAAATAAATTTATTATTTTTTATTTTTATTCCATACTCAAATGAATGAAGAGATAAAATTCTTTTAATAAGAGAAAGTCCTAAACCACTTCCTTCTATTCCTTTCTCAGTTCCATTATTTCCTCTGAAAAAAGGCTCAAATAATTTATCTGTCTTTTCTATTTCTTTAATATACATTGGATTTTCTATTACAATGTTATTCCCTTCTCTATAAATTTTTATTTTTGAATTTTCAGGAGAATATTTTAGAGCATTTTGTATAATATTATTAAAAACTATTTCTATAAGTTTTTTATTTGCTGTCACTTCTTTTTCATCAATATCTATTTCCCATTCTATATCTTTTTTAAGTTCCAAAAATTCAAATTGCTCAATGCTTTTTCTTATAACTTCATGCAATTCAAATTTTTCTTCAGAAAGTTTTGTATCAGCTGAAGAAAGCTTTGAAATAAGCAGAAGATCTTTTACAAGAGTATTCATATATCTGCTTTCTTTTAAAATTACCCTGTAATAATTTTTTCTTTCTTGCTCCTCTGTAATTTTTCCAGTAAGAAGAAGCTGAGCATGTGTATCAATTACAGCAATTGGAGTTTTTAACTCATGAGAAGCATTGGAAACAAAATTATTAAGCCCCTCTATAGAGGACGATATACTGTCAGCCATTATATTTATACTTCTACTTAAATCTTTAAGCTCATCACTTGTATTAATGTTAGATTTTTCAGAAAAATCTAACTCTGCTATTTTTTTGGCTGCTCTGTTAAGAGCCCCTATATTATCAGTTATTCTCTTAGCAAAAATTCTGCTTATAAAAGCACTTATTCCAAGTGCAACAACAAGAGTTATTAAATTAAGAAGATATACTTCATGTCTATGACTGCTCATTACAGAAAGGGATGTTGTAATAAAAACTATTTCATTTTTTGAAATATTTTCTTTATAGACTAAAAGAATTATATTATTTTGCATTGAAATTATATGAAATCCATTTTCTACTTTTCTGTATCTGCTTCTGCTTTTTTTATGATGAGACTCTGGTTTCATTGAATTCTCAATATATATATTTATTCCCTCTTTATCTTTTACATTTTCTATATATTCTTCAAGGGCATATTCATTATCTGAAAAATTTTTTATATTATCTTTTATTTTTATAATCTCACTTTTTCTTCTGTTTATATAAAAAGAATCTGCTGCAAATATGCTTAGAATATAACTTACAGATATTGTAAAAATAATAAGAAATATAGAGAATAAAAAGATTTTTCTGAAAAGATTAATTTTTATTTTCATCTAACACATACCCCATTCCTCTTACTGTTTTTAAAAGAAATTCATAGCTTCCCATCTTTTTACGAACTCTTCTTACAAGAGTATCTACAGCTCTATCATCTCCATCAAAATCAAATCCCCATACTTCATTTAAAAGTTGTTCCCTTGAAAAAATTATTCCTTTATTCTTAAACATATATTCTAAAAATTGTATCTCTCTTCTTGTAAGCTCAATGCTTTTATTTTCTAAAATAAGTTCTCCTTTTTTTGAATCAAAAGAAAACTTATCATATTTATATATGCTATTGTTATCTATCTTCAAAAGCTTTTTTATTTTAAGAGTAAGAATCTTAAGATTAAAAGGTTTTGTTATATAATCATCTGCTCCTATACTTAAACCATTGTATTCATCTGCATCTGAATCTCTTGCAGTCATTATAATAACAGGAATATTTGAATTTTTTCTTATTTCTTTACATATATCCCAGCCTGTAACTTTAGGAAGATTTATATCTAAGAGAACAAGATCTGCTCCTGCATTATAAAATTTTTCAATTCCTTCTTCTCCGTCAAAAGCTTTTATTATTTCAAACTCATCTGAAAGTGAATCATATAATACCTGCATTAAATTTTTTTCATCTTCTATTATTAACAATCTTTTTTTCACAAATTACCTCTTAAAAATTATTTTATAAAAAAGACTGCTGCAAATTTTATGTTAATATGCACCAGTCCTTATTTTAATTAAATCTTATTAAGTAAAACCACACAATATGATTTTATTCCTTCTTCATTTCCTGTAAATCCTAATTTTTCTTCTGTTGTAGCTTTAACACTTACATTTTCAATATCAGTGTGAAGAATTTCTGCCATTTTCATTCTCATCTCTTCAATGTAATCTTTAAGTTTTGGTTTCTGAGCTACAATTATTGAATCAAGGTTTCCTATTTTATACCCTTTTTCTGTCATAAGTTCATAGACTTTTTTTAAAAGAATTTTGCTGTCTATTCCTTCATATTTCATATCTGTATCTGGAAAATGTTTTCCTATATCTCCAAGAGCGAGAGCTCCTAAAATTGCATCCATAACAGCATGAATAAGAACATCTCCATCTGAATGTCCAAGAACCCCCTTTGTATGAGGAATTTCCACTCCTCCTAAAACAAGTTTTCTTCCCTCTACAAGTTTATGAACATCATAACCATTTCCTATTCTTATCATCTTAGTTCCATTCCTTATATATATCATTATAGAAATCTACTATCTCTTCTTTTGTTGCTGTTGATGTTCCTATTTTTCCAACTACAACTCCTGCTGCTGTATTTGCTATTCTTGCTGCTTCTGTCCAGCTTGCTCCTGCTGCTTTTGCAAGAGTATAAACAGATATTACAGTATCTCCTGCACCTGTAACATCATAAACTTCTTTGGCAAAAGTCGGAATATTTGCAACTCCATTTTCATCGTAAAGACTTACTCCCTCTTCACTTCTTGTTAAAAGAAGATTATCAAGCTGTAATTTTTCTCTTATTGTTGTTCCTACAACATCTATATCTGTTCCTTTAGGAAGTTTTGCACATTCAAGAGCTTCTTTTTTATTAGGAGTCATTGAAGAAGCTTTTACATAGTTCATAATATTTGAAGGCTTTGGATCTACTGTTACTATTTTTCCATATTTTCTTGCTATTTTTATAGCTTCTTTAGCCACTCTTTCTGTAAGAACTCCTTTATCATAATCAGAAAGAATTATAGCATCTATATTATCTATATTTTTTCTTAAATTGCTTAAAATAGTTTCTTCAAGAATTCCATTTATATTTGTAGGATCTTCCCAATCTATTCTAAGAAGCTGTTGATTTCCTCCAAGAATTCTTCTTTTTACTATTGTAGGTCTGTCTTCACTTCTTATAAGTCCGTCTGTATTTACTCCTAAAAGTTTTAAAGATTTTTTAAGTCTGTCTCCATCAATATCATCACCAATTACTCCATAACAATAAGTTTTTACACCTAAAGTAGCTAGGTTATTGATTACATTTCCTGCTCCTCCTAAAACAAATCTTTCTTCTTTTACAGAAACAACAGGCACTGGAGCTTCAGGAGATATTCTTTCTACACTTCCTATTATATAGTCATCAATCATCAAATCTCCGATAACAGCCACATTTACTTTTCTAAAATTTGAAATTATTTCCAACAGTCTCTCTTTATTCATTTTTCCTCCAGAAATACTCTACGAATTAATACATTTTCTTTCATTTTATATTTTACTAATAAATTTTAATAATAGCAAGAAATATTAAATATGCTGAAAAGTTTCCATTCCTGCATCATTAAATCCACTATCTTTTACAACATCAACCTTTAATCTTATATAAAGATCTGTAACTTCTTTTCTTTCAGAACTATTTTTAAAAAGAGCCCCTACAACAGGAACTGCAGATATAAAAGGAATTCTACTTTCACCCTTTTGGATTATTCCCTTTTTAAGTCCTCCTATAAAAACTGTATCTCCATCTTTCATTCTCACTGTTGTTTCTATATTTCTTGAAATTTTTGAACCTCCCTTCATATCAGAATCCGTACTGCTGTCATCATCTTCTATATAATTCTGCATTTTAAAATCGCTTGTTTCAAGATTTATTTTTAAGACAATTGAATCATCTTTCATAATTTCTGGAGTAACATTTAAAATTATTCCCGCTTCTCTAAAAATTGGAGTATAAGTTGTTTTTCCATTTTCATCGTTTTCTGTTTTTTCCTGCCCTATTATTCTTTCCTCAGTTATTTTAAAAACTCCCTCTTTTCCGCTTGTTGTTACTATTGAAGGCACTGCACTAATTGTAAGATCCTGTGTTCCTTGAAGAAGATTAAAACTCATTCTTAAAATATCTTCATCATTGTTAAAATTTCTTACAAGAGTGAAAACAGAAGAAAAAAGAGAACCTATTCCTGTTACTGACGAGTCAGTTAAGATTCCTGTACTTATACTATTTTCTGCTTTTTCTGTATTTCCACCATAAAGCCATGAAAATCCTAAATCTTCAAAAAGATTTTCTGTCACATCTAAAATTTGAGCTGTAATTCTTACTTGTTTATTATGACTGTCTAAATCTTCAAGATATTTTTTTATCTTTAATACTTTTTTCTTTTCACCACTCACATAAATTATTCCTTTATCTTTGTTTTTTGAAAAGTTAACACCCTCTTTTAATCCTGTATCAAGCATATTTTCAATATTTATAGTTTCCACATCACTGAATTTTATTTTTTCTATAACAAATCCCTCTTCTTCTGCCTCTTTTTTCTCCTCTTTTTCTTTAAGATCTTTTTCCATAAATATCTTTACAGTATTATCTTTTTTATTTACATCAATCATTTCCCCTTCTATTCTGCAACCTTTTTTTTCTGCACGAATAAAATAAACTCCATATGGAATATTTTTAAATCTGAATATACCATTTACATCTGTATAAACAGGATAGGAGTAATCATCAAGAAGAGTTATTTTTACTCCCTCAATATCTTTTTTATATTCAAGAGATGAAACTTTCCCTGTTATATTTCCTCTCCCTTCTTTCTGAACTATTCTTGGAGAAATAAATATATATCCCTTTTCCTTTTTTGCCTTCCATTCATTACTTTCACATAAAATTGAAAGAATTTTTGTTAAAGTTGCTCCCTCTTTGCAAAATATATCTATATTTTTTTCTTTTATACTTTCTTCAGGAACTATTTCAACTCCCCCTTCTTTAGAAAGATAAAAAAGAAAATCAGATACTTTTATTCCTGAAACATTTATTTCTTCTTTATATATTATCTTTTCTGTATCTATTTCTGTTTCCCCAAAAGTTAAAAAACATATAGAAAAGAAAAATACAAGATAAAAACTAATTTTTCTTAATACTCTTTTCACCCTCATCACCTAAATAAAATACTGCTCTTTTCCCATTCTCTAAATTATGAAGTATAATTTTATTTTTTAATATATCTGCTTTCCAATAACTTTCATTAAATTTAAATTTTTCTCCTTTTTTTAAATAATACCTTTGCTCTATCCCTTTTTTATTAACAATATAAAATATCCCTCTATTTTCTCCTAACATTTTATATTTTAAAATTTTTATATCACCTTCACCTATATCTGTAACAGAAGTCTTTCTCTCAGCTGTTTTTAAATTTTCTGAAGTTTTTTCTATTTTTATTTCTATAGAAAATCTTAACTTTATCTTGTTGTCTTCTTTATAAAATTCAAAAGGTCCTTTAAAAATTGAAATATTTTCATTCTTATCTGTTTCAAGAAGAAAATTTATTATATTTTCTTCTGCTCCATATATTGTATAAGGAACTAAACATCTATCTTCATTAAAAATACTTCTCCCTATTTCATATATTTCTATATTATTTTTTAATAATTTATCATTTAATTCTTTTTGAAATTCTCCTAAAGATTTATATCTCTTTTCATTTCTCTTTTTTTCTTCATAGCACTCTTTTTGTTTTTCTTTTTCAGCTATAAGTTTCTTTATATCTTCAGTTATAATTTTTTCTGTTGAAATAATTCTTTCAAGTCTTTTCTGCTTAAGTTCAATATTTTTTCTATTTTCATAAATTTTTTCTAAAGGAACTGCTACAAAAAAATAAAAAGCAACTGCTGCTCCTATAAAAAACGATATCTTTTTATGTTCTAATATAAATTTCTCCATTATTGCACCTTTAGTTCCAGAAAAAATTCATAAAAATTTTCTTTTTTTATAATGTAATCATAAACTACTTTTTCTATTCTGCTATCTTTTTCAAGAATCTTTGAATATTCAAAAAGAGAGTTTTCATCAAGAGAATTTCCTTTTATTGTAAGAATATTTTTTTCAAAATAAATATTTTCTGCTGTTATATTTTCTGGCATCATTTTTAAAATTCTGAAAATCTTATCATTAAAATATTCTTTATTTTTTGAAAATTCTTCCAGCTTTTCTTTTAATACAGATATTTCTTTTTCAAGCATATTATATTCTGCTTTTAATTTTTCTATCTTTTCTTCCCCTAAAATAATTTCTCTATTTACAATTTCTTTTTCCCTTTCAAGTTTTGAATTATAATATTTTATTCCTAAAAAAAATAAAATAAAAATTAATCCTAAGATAATATATTGTTTTTTTCCTTTTATATCTCCTTTTCTTTGAAATAAAATATCATAATCGTCTAAGATATAATTCTCTTCATCTTTTATAAAAATTTTATTTACTTTTAGATTTTTTCTTAAAATGAATTCAACAATCTCTTCTATAAAATCTCTTTCAAAAATAAAAACAATATATATTTCATCTGATTTTTTAAAGAACTTTATAAAATAATTTTCCATATTGTCTTCATCTAAAAATTCTTTTGCTGAATATTCTATATATTTTTCAAGATTTTCTTCTGAAACTTCATCTTTTACTGCCTGAACCTCAAATTTTTTAAAACAAAATTCATCTATAAAAATATCTAGAAAAAGTTTTTTTAATTTTCCAATATAAAGATTTAATTTTCTTTCTATATTTTCTGTATCCCAATCTATTTTTTGAAAAATTTTTTCTACTTCATCTTCTGTTTCGTATATAATAATTTCATCTGAAAAAACTATTTTCCCTTTTCTTTTATTAAATATTTTATTTTTTATATCAGTATATTTCAAATCTTAACTCCTTAATTTCACAATTAACAAGAGAATCTTCATTTAAATCTTTTTCAAATATATACTCTGTATGAACTTGTCCCATTATTTTTATAATATATTTTTTATCTTTCATTTCTTCGGCATAAACATTTTTCAGTTCTTTTGCAAAAGAAATTACAGCCTTATTAGTTCTTTTGGGAACACTGTTATTTTTTATAAGATTTTTAAATTTAAAAACTGTCTCCTTATCAGAATAATCATAAGTTTTATCATCTCCATCACTATTTTTTATAAATATTTTATCAATAACAAAACCATTATCACTTTTTGTAAAAACATCATAATTATTAAGCCATAAAAGAGTATTCCCCTTTTTCATAAAATATCTGATTACATCTTTTGTATCAGGATTTTCTGAAATTTCCTTTTCTATTTCTTCCACTTTTTTAAAAAAAACTGCTTCTAAAAGATTTTCTATACTTTCATTTTTTTCTATTTCTTTTCTGTCTCTTAATACAAAAAGTTCTTCTGATATAAGAAAAGAAGCTGAAAATATTGCCCAACTTATAAAAGAAAAAACAAGAACAGCCACTACAGTTATATATCCTTTTTTCTTGTTTTCTTTTTTTACTTCCATATATATTCTTCCTCTTTTGAAGTTTTATATGCTATTCTTAATTTTATAAATCCATCTTCTTCAAAAAATTTTCCTTTAACACTTTCAAAAACTATATCATCTTTAAGTCTTTGTCCATCTACAACAGTATATCTTATAAAACTGCTTCCATATTCCTTTCCTGTAAAATAATAAACAACCTTTATTGTTTTACATTCCCCGTCTTCATATATATCTTTTATTGCTTCTAATTTACCATCATTTAAAATTTTTATCTCTCTGCTATTTTTAATTTCCCTATTTATATTTTCCATTACATATATAAAATTTCTGTTGTATCTAAGTTCTTTTCTCACTGTATTTTTTAAATTTATACTCTGTTTTATAAATGGAAGAGCAAAACTCATAAAAACAGCAAAAATTCCTGCTACAATAACCCCTTCCAACAAAAAAATCCCTTTTCTCTTTTCTTTCATATAGGAAGAATCTTTTTTATTATCTTATCTTTTGTTTTTACTTCTAAAATAAAAACCTCTGTAAAACTTTTTTCTATTTTATCTTCCTCTATAAATACTTTACTCTTTAAAAGAGATATCTTAATATCCGAAGAAATCTTTATTTCTCTTAATTTAGTAACTGTTTTTTCAGGTCCTTCTTTTAAAATAAAAACTCCTTTTTCTGTGTCATCTTTTATAAGATAATAAGTTTTATCTGCACCTCCTTTTTCTTTTAATTTTTTTGTAAATACACTCTCTAAATTCTCAGTGAGTTTTCTTATCTCATAATCTTCTTTTATATAATTAAGTTTGTTTATATTTTTGTTCATAAGCATAACAAGTGGTAATATTATAATTGAAAATAACCCTGCAACAGCTATGAACTCTATAAAAAGATATCCTTTTCTTTTCATAAAATTACTATAACCCCAAAAACTACACTTCCTATACAGATAAAAGGAGCAAATGGTATTTCCTTCTCTTTTTTATATTTTTTTAAAATTATTAATGGTGTTACAAAAATAAATCCTAAAATAAAAATAAAATTGTGAAGTAATATCAGATTATAAATCCCTGAATATTCTAAGTAAAAACCAATTGCTCCCATAAGTTTTATATCTCCAAATCCTATAACTTCTTTTTTAAAAAAATCACTTACATACCCATAGAGAAATATAAAAAGTACTGGATAAATACCAAGTCCTAATAAACTCTTCTCAAAATCTCCATCTGCAAAAATTATTTTTAAAATTCCTAGAAAAATTATTCCAAGAGTAAAAAAATTGGGTATTATTTTTTCTTTTATATCTTTTAAAGTTATTAAGATTAGAAAAATAATAAAAAAAATATTAAGAGTATGCTCTATAATTCTTTCCATTTGTCCCCATTTATATTGTATTCTTTTATTTCTTCTCCGTGGTCAAACCATATATTTATTCCATCTGATTTTTTATTGTCTCCTTCTCCTATTGCTTCTGGATCTTTTGTAGTAAATCCTATTTCTCCTCCATAAATAATTTCTTCACTATCTGCTTCTTCTTTGCTTCCTCCTATTTCCACTACAACTTTACCATCTTTCACTAAATCTGAAGCATTTTCTGAAAGATATTTTTCAAGATTTTTAAATTGTTCTGCTGTTATCTCTCCATATTCTGTACTTTTTATAAAACTTTCTCCTTTGTCTAAGTAATAAAGCTGAGATGCCGTTCTTAAAGATTCAAGTACAGCCACTGCTTTCGTTTCTTTTCCTTTAGCCATATAAACCATAACCTTCGGAGTAATAAAACTTGATAAAATACCTATTATTCCTAGTACAACCAATAATTCAATAAGTGAAAAACCTCTGTTCTTCATAAAAATCCCTCCCTGCTTTTAAATATTATCCATCATTTGAAAAATTGGAAGATATATTCCTAAAAATATTAATCCAGTGATTATTCCTATTATAATAATACTCATTGGTTCTAGAACTTTTATTCCCAGCTGAAGTTTTTCTTGTAAATACTCTTTATTTCTTGATGATACTGCAAAAAGAGTATCTACAAGTTCTCCTGATTCTTCTCCTGAGTTTATAAGCTCCAAATCTATTTTTGAAAAAACTTCCATTTTTTCAAAAGATTTTCCTATACTTTTTCCTTTTCTCAAATGCTTTTCAGATTCTTCAATTCTTTTTTCAAAATATACATTATCTGTTTCCTCTTTCAATATTTTTACTGCTTCTGTTATCGTTATTCCAGAAGCCAAGAGAATTCCTAAAACATATGTAAAATTTGAAATAAAAATTTTATCTTCTATATATTTAAATATATTAACTTTCATAAATTTTTGAAATAATTTTTCTCTTAATTTTTTCTTTTTCAAAAATCCTGTTATTATAATTAAAATAAATATTCCAACAGAAACAATAAAAATAAAATTATCTGCAAAAAAAATTATAAACCTTGTTATTAAAGGCGGGCTTTGAGAAGAAGCTTTTATTATTTTTATAAAATCAGGAAGAATATATATCCCTGTAAAAATTATTAAAAAGATAATCATTATAAATACTGTCAGAGGATAAAACATGATTTTTAAAATCTCTTTTTTTGCTTTTTCTCTGTCTCGCATTCCTTTTTCAATAATTTCAAAAGCCTGATATATATTTCCAGATTCTTCTCCCGACTTAATTATCGTATATTCACTTGCTTTAAGATTTAATCCACTGTTTTTAAACATTTCATGAAGACTTTCTCCATTTCTTAGAGAGTCTTTCATCTTATTTATATAAAATCTTAAATTTCTATTCTCGCCTAATATTTCAAAAATCCTTTGAAAAGAGTATCCATTTTTTATAAACATCTTTGATTGTGTGAAAATCATAATTACATCTTCCAATTTTTCTTTTCTTGTAAAAAAAGGAATATAATACAATTTTTCTGAAAAAATATCTTCACTTTTAATTTTTTTTCTTACATCTTTTTCATCATTTCCTCTGCTGAATCCTAATATAAATTTTCCTTTTCTTGTATATCCTGTATAAAAATATAATTTCAGCATTCTCTTATAATTTCATCAAGTGAGGTTATTCCACAAGAAGCTTTATCAACACCATTTATAATAAGAGAAGTCATACCATTTAATATCCCTTCTTTTTCTATTTCTCTCACTGATGCTCCTTTTTCTATTTTTTCAGCCATACTACTATCTATATATAAAAATTCACCTATCACAGTACGACCTTTATACCCTGTATAATTACATTCTTTACATCCTTTTCCTGTATAAAAAATTTTATCTCTGTATTTTGATTTATCTATTCCAAGAATTTTTAATTTTTCTTCATAATTTTTATCTTCTTCCATGCAGTAAGGACAAAGTTTTCTTACAAGTCTCTGATTTTGTATTCCTTTTACCCCAGCTGAAATAATATAAGGTTCTACTCCTAAATTCATAAGTCTTTTTATAGTGCTGCTACTTGTACTTGTATGAAGAGTTGAAATTACAAGATGTCCTGTAAGAGAAGCTTTTAAAGCTATTTCTGCTGTCTCACTGTCTCTTATTTCACCTATCATTATAATATCTGTATCTTGCCTTAAAACTCCTTTTAAAACTACAGGGAAAGTAAGGCCTATATCGTCTCTGCATTGTATTTGATTGATTCCGTCAATACTGTATTCAACTGGATTTTCAATAGTTGTTATATTTACTTCCTCATTATTAAGTTCATTTAATACAGCATACATTGAAGTAGTTTTACCACTTCCCATAGGACCTGTAAAAAGAAGCATTCCATTTTTTCTTTTTATTATTTCAAAAAGTTTTTTATAATATTCTTTCTCAAATCCCAATTCCTCTAGTGATTTTTTAATACTACTTTTATCAAGAAGCCTTATTACTATTTTTTCTCCATGATAAGCAGGAATTATTCCCACCCGAAAATCTAATTCCTTATCCTTATATTTCATTTTAAATCTTCCATCTTGAGGAACTCTTCTCTCTGTAATATCAAGTCCACACATTATTTTTATCTTTGAAACTATAGGAGGATAATAATCTATGCTAAGTTCTTCTACTGTTAAAAGAATTCCATCTATCCTATATCTTATTCTGAAAAAAGTACTGAAAGGCTCTATATGAATATCACTACATCTTCTTTCTATCCCCTCTGCAAAAACTCTATCTAAAAATTTTTCTATTTCAGGTTTTCTTTTTTCTTTTTCAAGTGATAGTTCTTTATTTTCTCCATAAAAAAAAGATGACTTCCTGTTTGACTTTTCAAACTTTAAATCATCTGTTCTTAATATTTTTCCGCTGGACTTATTCATTGCTCTCTCCCCCTGACACTTCTCTCAGATGCAATAAATTTTCTGCAGATTTATATTTCTATATCTTTTTCTTTTGAAACAATTTTAAAATTTTCTTTTTTATCTTCTGTTGAAAATCTTATTACATACCGTGTTTTTAAATAACTGCCTCTTATTTTTAAATCAACTGATACCTGTTCCTGTAAAATAGTCTTATTTTTTATATATTTTGCTATAATTCCTGTTCCTATACATATAAATAAAATAAAAACTATAAATATTTTTATTGTTTTTCCCAACCTTCTTTTACCTCATTTTCCCCCAAATTATAATGATACTCTCCTAAATCTTCATATTTTATTTTTCCAGCTCTCACATTTTTATAAACATTTATTTTTAAAATTCTGCTCTGCTGAAAAGTATAGTATGCTATTCTATATTTTGCATTTTCTGAATAGTCACAAATATAAACTGAAAATGCTTTAGAAATATTTCCAGATGCCTTTGTTGAAAAACTTATCTTTTTAAGCAAAATTTTATTATAAACAGTTCCATATTTTAATTTTTTAGGAAGATTTATTTTTTCTGTTAAAGTATCTTGCCCTTCAGATTTTATCCTTATCTCTTTTTCTAAATAATCAAATTCTATATCAAAGGTCTTTTTTGACGATAAAGATTTTGCAGCATATTTATATACAGTCGTTTCAAATATATCTGCTGCTCTTTCTATTTCTCTTTTTTCATTTAAATTTTCATATTTAATATAAACTGATGCAAAAAGAAAAAATATAATTCCAACTGTCACTAATATTTCTGTTAAAATACTTCCTCTTCTTTTAATTTTAATACACCGTTTTTACTTTATATAAAGTCTTCCTCTCTATAATTGTTGTTATACACCTTTTATATTAAATTGTAAATACATTTTTTCTTTTTATAATTTATTTTAATATATATTATTTGATTTTTTCATTTTTTATATTTTATAAAATTTTTATTATTTTAAAAAAAAAATAAGCTGAAAATACTTTATTATTTTCAGCTTAGATTTTATTTTTATCCTCTATATTTATTAAAGAAAAAAACAGAACATTCTTTCTTTGTAATAACAGAAATAGGAACACATATACCTGCAACTTTAAATTCTTGTTCTCCATTTTTTATATCAAAAACTTTTTTTCCAAACATAACCTCATCAGTGGGAATTATTGAAATAATTTCATTATCATTTTCATGAATTTCAAGTTCTTTAACTGCTCTTTCATTAGCATCAATTATCATATTATTTTTATCAAGTATGACTGCACATTTATCAAAACTTCTTATAACTTCTTTAAGAACATCCATTCTTTCTTCTGGACTTCCTTTTTCAGCCTCTGAAATAGTTTCTGAAATAATACCACTTATCTCCTCTGTAAAATCAAGATAAAGAGTTACATTTCTAAGAACTTTATATTTTATAATATCTGTAAGGGCTACTATTCCTATTACTCCTATTACTTTTCCATTATGAACAACAGGAGCTGCTATTTCAAGCTTTTCCTGACATCTATCTTTAAACTCACAATCACTACACAACCTGTGTTGGCTTGGATTTTCTACAACATGACTTTCTCCATTTAAAAGTACATCTTTATAAATAGCACCTTTTGATACTCTTCCTACAAGCCTCTCAAATTTTCCTGTAGCAGCTATCCTCAGCATGTTTTCATCCACTATTTCAACTTCACAGTCTACAAAGCTAGCTATAAGTTCAGCATATTCTTTTACTTGACTTTTTATTTCTGTTAAAAATGACAAAGAAATCCTCCCCCTTTAAAAAATTAATATTACCCCATAATAAAAGTATACAACAAATTTTGTTCAAATTGAACTCTTTATTTATAATTTATAATAAAGGGGAACAGCCTGAAACATAAAATATGTTTCAGGCTGCTCTAAGATTATATTTTTATGGGTTGGGTGACTATTTATAACTAAAATATTAGTCTTTTAAAAATTGTTCATAATATTTTGCTAGACCGCCAATTGATGTCTCTTTATATGAAGGACACATATCTTTTCCTGTTTCCTTCATTGTTATAACAACTTGATCAAAGCTTATTGCGTGAAGTCCATCTGTTGAAAGAGCATAATCAGCTGTATTAAGAGCTCTCACTGCAACAATGGCATTTCTTTCAATACAAGGAATTTGTACATATCCACCAACAGGATCACAAGTCATTCCAAGATGATGTTCCATTCCCATTTCTGCTGCATACTCTATTTGCTCTAAAGTTCCTCCAAGGATATAAGCTGCCATAGCTGCTGCCATAGAACAAGCTGCTCCTATTTCTGCCTGACATCCTGCCTCTGCTCCTGATATAGTTGCATTTTGTTTTATAAGATTTCCAATAAGTCCTCCTATAGCAAGTGCTCTTAAACAAGTTGTCTCATCTAATTTATGTTCTTCTCTCATTGCTCTAAGAAGACCAGGAATTACTCCCGCTGCTCCACATGTAGGTGCTGTTACTATTGTTCCTGCACTGCTGTTTTCTTCTGCAACTGCAAGAGCATAAGCAAATATCTTCTTAGTTATAACATGATAATTATGCTGACCTTTTATTTTGTCATAAAATCCTTTAGCTCTTCTTTGAAGTCTAAGTTTTCCAGGAAGGATTCCATCTTTTTCTATTCCTGCTGAAACTGCATTATGCATAGTATCAAGAATATCTTTTAAATGATTCCATATTTCTGGCCCTTCACATTCTTCAACATACTGCCAAAGCTCTTTGTTATTTTCTTTACACCATTTAATGATATCATCAAGTGTATTCAATTTATAAACTTCTTCTGTCTTGCTTCCTGTATCAGAAAGATCTTTTATAGTTCCTCCTCCTACTGAAAATACAAGCCATTCATTTAAAATTTTTCCTTCTTCATCAAGGGCTATAAATTTCATTCCATTTGTATGATATGGATGAACATATTCAGGCATCCATACAATTTCTGTTTTTCTTGGCTTTAAAGTTTCCTCTATAATCCAGTCTGTAAGGTGCCCTTTACCAGTTGCTGCAAGACTTCCATACAATTCTACTCTGAAGCTGTGAGCATTTTCATTTTCTTTACTGAATTTTTTTGCAGCTCTTTCAGGTCCCATTGTATGAGAACTTGAAGGTCCACATCCTATTTTAAATAATTCTTTTAAACTGTCCATACAGCCTCCTGTAATTTTTATCCTCTTATATCGTGAATAGTTTTTATTTTATAATTTTTGAATATTAAAGATCCTAACCAACCTGCAAATATTCCTGCTGCTGCACACATAAGTGCTACTTTTGTTACTACTATAGGATTGTTAAATCCATACATAACCATAAGTCCTGCTATTGGTGTAGCTGTTCCTGTTGCTTGATTTACAAGTCCATAAAGTGCAACTATTGTTCCTGCTAAAGCTCCTCCTATAAAGTTTGTAACATAAACTGGAATAGGGTTAGCTGAAATTATATCTGCTTGTGTTAAAGGTTCAATAGCAACTGCTATAGTTGTCTTTTTATCTCCGAATCCCATTCTATGGAAGAATACTCCGTTCATAAATGAAGATCCCATTACTGATAATGCTCCTATTGCCATTGGAGTTCCTGTAAGTCCAAGCATAGCTGTAAGAGCCATTGAAGAAAGAGGTGCTGTTGCTACTACAGTTATGATTCCTCCTAAAATAATTCCCATTAAAATAGGACTTGCATGTGATGCACTTTCTAATATTCCACCTATATTTAAAAGAGTTGAGTTAACTAATGGTGAAGAATACATTGCAATAGCTCTTGAAAGAGGTGCTGCAAAACATATTGTAACTATAAGGTCAAGACCTTGAGGGACTCTTTTTTCAATTTGAGGAACGATAAATGATAAAGCATATCCTGCTAAAAATCCAGGAAGAATTCCGTATCCTGCCACTGAAACTCCTACAAGAACTGCATAAGTAGGATTAACTCCTAAAGCGATTGGCACTAAAGCTGCTGCTGCAACTCCTCCCATAGATCCTGCTGCTGCTCCTACATCTTTAAGAAAAGCAAATCCTAATAAATCTCCTCCAACATAATATTGGAAAGCTTCCACTAAGAAACTTGCTGTTGCTGCTCCTGCTAAAGCTCCCATAGCTTTCATACCTTTAGGTGCTTTTAAACTGAAAAGAGAAAATCCTGCTAAAACTATTAATAACAATATTGTACCTTTTAAAATTTCCATTAAACAAACCACTCCTTATCATTATTTTTGTTAAGTATATATAAACATTTTTTAATTATACTTTATTTTGAAACTATTGTTCTCTTTATGAATGATAGTCTTTTTTTAAAGACATTTTTGAGTATACCATACTCTAAAAATAATTACAAATAATTTTTTCAGTATTCTGAAAATTTTTATTTTTTTTTGATATAAAAAATTCACTCTAAACACCATTAAACTTAGGATTTCCTTAATCTTTTCAAAAAATAAAAATTTTTTATTTTTTTTTGAATTTATTAATTTTTTTCAGGAAAATGAACTTCATGTAATTCAAAGTGTATTTTATTTTTTCAATATATGCTATAATAAGACTAATTATTATAATGGAGGTTTTAATTGATGACTTTAGGGGAAAGAATTAAAAAATATAGAAAGAAAATGAACTATACATTAAAAGAACTGTCAGATATAACTAAACTTTCTGTAGGTTTCTTAAGTAATATAGAAAGGGATTTAAATAGTCCTTCTATAAGTAATCTTCAACAAATATGTCAAGCTCTTAATGTAAATCTTATGGAAATAATAGATGAAAATGCCAGCGAATCACCTGTAACTAGACTTGAACAGCGTCAAGAAATATTTTCAAATCCTAATTCTCAAGTAAAAATAGAAAATATAATAACCGGTAAAAACAGTCTTAATGGAATAGTAATAACTATAGAACATAAATCAGCACAATATAGTGATATGTCATGGGGACATTCATATGATGAAGTTGGAGTAGTTATTGAAGGAGAATTAGATATAGACCTTGATGATGAAAAATACAATCTGAAAAAAGGAGATACTATATTTATAAAATCATTCACACCTCATAGATACAGAAATCCTATAGATTGTAAATCTGTAGTTTACTGGTTCTCTATGAGAAAATAATTTCAGTATACTATAATTTCACTATAATATAATTTTAAAAAGGGGAGGAGTTTGTTAAATGGTATTAAATTATTTTATTATCATACTGCTTATAATTCTTTGTGCTTTATACAGTATGTGGTCATCTGTTTCAGAGGCAAAAGTAAAGCATATAGAAAGAAGAAATAAAAGTATTGATAAAGTAGTGGCAAAAGGTTATAAAATTTCAAAAAGATGGGACTGTAATGCAATAACAATTTTTTCAGACAAAAAGAAAAGAGTTTTAAGTTTTTTAGTAATGGCATGGAGAAAAGATACAATTTACGATATTCCCATTGATAGTATAAAAGAAATTACAATAGGATCTGTTGGAATTGTTAAAAAAAGTAAAATGAGAACTCTTATAACTCAAATTTATCTTAATATTGAAACAGAGCAAGGAACTTATGTTTTAAGAACACTATATGTAAAAGGAATTGGACTGAGAAAAAGTTCACCTCATGTTGCTTATGCTCAAAAATGTGCCGAAGAAATAAGAGATTATGTTTACAGTTTAAAAAATTAATCTCAGGAGGATAGTATGAGAATATTTACTGCTATTTTTATTGTTTTTATCCTTTTTATTTTTCTTAATCTTTTAACAGGATATATGAATTCCAGAGTCCTTATGAAAAAGAAAAGAGATAAAAAATTAAAAGATTTTGAAAAAGAAGGTTATAAAGTTTCAAAAAGATGGGATTGTAATGTTATGACAATAGTTATTGACGAAGAAAAAAAAGTTATCGGCTGTGTTGTTTTAGGTCTGACTTCAAAACTTTATATCATAGATATAAAAGATATTACTTCACAACCAGAAGTAAAAACTTCTGGAGTTCTTCCAAAATTTACTACAAATGTATGTGTAGTTTTTAAATGCAAAGACAATAATTTCTATTTTTTAAGAACATTAACTATAAAAAAAGGATTTGGTGTTTTTGAAAAAAGTAATACAGTAAAAAAAGCTATACAAAATGCAGAAGAAATCTTAAGAGTTTTAAAAGATTACAAATAAATTTAGGAGGAAAAATGGAATATCAAATAAATCATAAAAATTTCATAAAAAATAAAATTTATTTAAAAATCTCACCTTTTAAAATTGATCTTATATACAATAATAAAAAAATAAAAGGAAAAAGAGGAAAGTTCTTTCTTAAAGATGATAATAATAAGGAAAGAGAAATAAAACTTGTTGATTATCTTATAACTTCTCCTTATGTTACTATTGATAAAAATGAAAGAGTTAATGTTCTTTCTCCTGTTCCATTGTATGTTTTTATCTTTCTTGTTCCAGCTCTTCTTATGATAAGATTTGGAATTTTAGGATGGGTACTTGGAGCTTTAACAGTTTATTCTGTCAGAAATATTAATACAGATACTTCAAAAACTATATTAATGAAATCTCTTATGAGTATTCTTGCAATTGTTATTTCTTATATTATTCTTATAGCTCTTATATTTGCATTAAATATATTTGTATCCAAGTAGTATTTATATATTTTATTATTATCCATATACATAAAAAAAGAGGATTTGCATTTTTATTATATGCAATATCCTCATTTTTTTATTTTCTAGCACATTCAGAGGCAGCACCTTTTAAAATATCCAAAGCATGAACTAGAGTATCAATTACAAATCCTAGATTTTCACATGCTCCTTTTGGACTTCCAGGTAAATTTAAAATTATTGTTTTATTTCTTATTCCACAAACACCACGGCTCAGCATAGCTCTTTTTGTTATCTGCATAGACTCCATTCTCATATATTCTGCTATTCCTCTTGCCTCTTTTGTTATTACAGAAAGAGTTGCTTCTGGAGTAACATCTCTTTCTGAAAATCCTGTTCCTCCATTTGTTAAAATTAAATCCACATCTTCCATATCTGCAATCTCTTTAAGCTTATTAACAATAATAAACTCTTCATCAGGTATTATTGTTTCAAGGACTGTTTCATAATCTTTGTGGGCATCAACCATTTTCTTTAGTTCTTTTCCTGTTATATCTTCTCTTTCTCCTCTTGAACCTTTATCACTTATTGTCACTATTGCAACTTTATACATCTCTTTCGTCTCCTCTTTTTTTCAAAAAATTATATACAAACATTATTACTATGCTTATCCATAGTACTATTAAGACGAGAAACATTGCCTCTTTGTCTTCTCCATTTTCAACAGCTGAATAAATTGCAATAGGAAGAGTTTGAGTTTTATTTGGAATATTTCCAGCAACCATTAAAGTTGCACCAAATTCTCCTAAAATTCTTCCAGCTCCTAAAACAATTCCTGCAATAATTCCTCTCTTACTCATTGGAAAAACAATATCCATAAAAAAATGATAATTATTTGCTCCAAGAAGTTCAGCCTCTTCAAAGTATTCTTTATCTATTGATGACATTGCAAGTCTTATGCTCTGGTAAACTATTGGGAGCGACACAATTATCCCTGCAATAATTGCTCCATAAACAGTAAAAGTAAATCTTATTCCAAAATAATCATAAAAAGGTTTTCCAATTATCCCCTGAACTCCAAAAACAGAAAGAATAAAATAACCACTCACAGAGGGAGGAATAAAAAGAGGAAGAGTTACAATAATATCAATAATATTTTTTATTTTTTTAGAGAAATATCCGCTGATAAAAATTATTACAAGAGATAAAAATGTTGTTATTATTATTCCTATAAATGCAATAATAAGTGAATTTTTTACTACAAAAAACATTCTACATCACTATAAAACCATGTTTCTTAAATATTTTTTTAGTCTCATCTTTTCTTAAAAATTCAAAAAAGTTTTCAGTTTCTTTATTATTATTTAGAAGTGCTAAAGAATATATTATTTTATCATGTGAATTTTCAGGAAATTCAGCAACAACTATTGGATTTTTCATTCTATTTTTGTCTGAGTCATAAATTATTCCAAAATCAACCTCTCCAATTTGTACATATTGAGCTGTTGCAGTAACATCTTTAGCATAAACTATTTTTTCTTGATTTAATGTTTCAAAAATTCCAAGATTTTTAAGTGATTGTAAAGTATATTTACCAACAGGAGCTGTTTCTGGATTTCCAACAGCAATATATACATCACTGTTTTTTAATCCTTCAATAGTTTTTATTTCACTCTTACTATATGGACTTTTTACTAAAATAAGTACATTTGACAGAAAATCATAAGCATTTTCTTTTTTTATAATATTTTTGTCAATAAGCATATTAATATTTTCTTGATTTGCTGATATAAAAAGATCTACAACAGCACCTTTTTCTATCTGTGTTCTTAAAGTTCCTGATCCACCTAAATTTAAAATTATTTTATCATTTGATTTTTTCTCATACTCAGGGATTATCTCTTCAAGACAATTTTTAAGACTTGCTGCAGCACTCACTACTATTTCTTTAGAAAAAACAGAAACAGACATTATTATACTAAATATTAAAATAAATAATTTTTTCATAAATCTAGCCTCCAAAACTCTTAATCAAAAATGAAAATCTCCGCTCTTCCCTCCAGTTTTTGAAATAAGATGAATATCAGAAATAACCATTCTTTTGTCTATACTTTTACACATATCGTAAATTGTAAGAGCTGCTATACTTACACCTGTCAAAGCTTCCATTTCTATTCCTGTTTTTCCTACAGTTTTTGCTGTAGCAAAAATATGAATTTCACTTTCTTCTTCCATTATTTTAAATTCCATATCACAGCCTGTCATAAAAATAGAATGACACATAGGAATAAGGTCACTCGTTTTTTTCATTCCCATTATTCCTCCAACTCTTGCAACCCCAAGAACATCTCCTTTTTCTATCTCTCTATTTAAAAGCTTAGAAATAATTTCTTTTGATACTTTTATTTTCCCAAAAGCTGTAGCTGTCCTTTGTGTCTGATTTTTTTCACTCACATCAACCATATGAGCTTTCCCTTCTTCATTGAAATGTGTAAAATCCATTCTATACTCCCTTTCCAAATGAGCAATGAGGAAAATGACAGACTTCACAATCTAAACATAATCCACCATGACCATATTTTGCAATATCTTCAAAAGTTAATTTTTCACCTGCTAATATTCTTGGAAGAACTAAATCAAAAACAGTTCTTCTTGCATACATAACACAACCAGGAAGACCTAAGATAGTCTTTCCGTTTTTATAAGCTATAAGAAGCATTGCTCCTGGAAGGACTGGTGAACCATAAGTTACAAGTTCTCCTCCTGTTTCTTTTATTGCTGTTGGAGTCATATCATCTGGATCTACTGACATTCCTCCTGTGCAGATTATAAGTTCTGCATCACTTTCAAGAGCCTCAATAAGATTATGTTTTATCTTTTCTTTATCATCAGGAGAAAAGACATGAGATATAACTTCGCAACCATATTCTCCAACTTTTGATTTTATTACAGGTCCGAATTTATCTTGAATTCTTCCATAAAAAACTTCATTTCCTGTTGTAATAACTGCTGTCTTTTTAGGATTAATTCTTTTTATTGAAATAAATCTTTTATTACATATTTCTTCTAATAATTTTATTTTTTCTTCACTTATAACAAGAGGAATTATTCTTGTTCCAGCTATTTTTTCACCTTTTTTTACAGGAGTATTATTATGTATTGTTGAAATTATAATTTCTCCTATTGAATTAGCTTTTAAAAGTTCATCTGTATCAATAGATACAATACCATCTTCCTCAGCAAAAAAATCAATTTTTCCTTCTTTTACTTCTCCAAAAACAAGTCCATCTCCTGCAATATGATTTTTTATTCTTTCTGCAGCCTCATTTTCATGAAGAATTCCTTCTTTTTTCTCCCAAACATAAAGATGGTCTTTCCCAAGTTTTAAAAGTTCAGGAATATCTTCTTCCTTAATAATATGTCCCTTTTTAAAAGCTACACCTTTAAATTCTCCTGGAACAATTCTTGTAATATCATGGCATAAAACGGTTCCAACTGCATTTTTAGTATCTATAATTTTCATCTTTACCTCCAATTTAATTAAAGAACAGTTACTATATCTCCTTCTTTTATAACTCCTCCTTTAACGACTTTTGTAAAAATTCCTTCTCTTGGCATTATACAATCTCCAACTCTGTGGAAAATTTCACAATGAGAATGACATTCTTTTCCTATTTGAGTTACTTCAAGAATAACTTCATTAATTTTTATAACTGTTCCTACAGGAAGATTTCTTAAATCTATACCTGATACTATTATATTCTCCCCAAAAGATCCATCAATAACATCTCCACCTCTTCTTTTAAAATCTTCTATTTTTTCAAAAGAAAGAAGGCTTATCTGTCTATGCCAATTTCCTCCATGAGCATCATTTTTAAGTCCAAATCCCTCTATAACTTCACATTCGTGTATATTTTTTTTCTCTGTTCCTCTTTTTTCGCTTATACACACAGCCATAACTTTTCCCATATTTTCCATCTTATTCTTTACCTCTTTTAAATTAAATTATCAACATCTATTTTTCTTATATCTTTCATATGTATTGCAATTTTTTTATTTTTTACAGCAATAATTTCAGCCATAATTCCAAGAGCTATTTCTTTTGGTTCTGAATTACTTATGTCAAGACCTATCGGAGAATAAATTTCTTTAAGTTCTTCTTTTGAATAACCTTCTGATAAAAGTTCTTTATATGTTGAAATTACCTTTCCCTTACTTCCAACCATTCCAATATACTTAGGAGAAATTTTTTTATCAAGAATTGCTTTTAAACATTGCTTATCATTTTCATGACCTCTTGTTACAATTATTATATAAGAATTCTCATCTATAGAATAATTTTTTACTGTTTCCTCCATTTTTCCAAAAATAAGTTCATCTGCCTTTGGAAATCTTTCTTTATTTATAAATTCTTCTCTGTCATCAAAAATGACAACATATTTATTTAAAAATTTTCCTAAAGTATAAAGCTCTGCTCCAAGGTGACCTCCTCCCATTATCAAAAGCTTTTCTCTTTTAGCAAATATTTTTATATATACTCTTATAAAACCTCCACATTTCATATGAAGGTTTCCTGTTTCAGTAAGTTCAAAAGATTTTTCACAGCTACTATTTTTATTTATTGCTTTTAGTGATTCTTGGATAATTTCATATTCTAAAGCTCCTCCTCCAACTGTTCCTATAATAGAACCATCTGAAAAAACAGCCATCATAGAACCCTCTTTTCCAGGACTTGAACCTTTTACTTCCAAAACTGTCACAACTGCTACTTCTATTCCTTTTTCAACTGCATCACTCACAGCTTTTAATATTTTGCCTTCCAATATTTAACCTCCAATTTGGTTCATATTTTTCATTTCTTCATCTTTATTTTCTTTTCCAAAAAGATGTTTTTCAGGCTTCTTAAATATTTCATCTTTAAGAATATCTTTTATAATTTCTTTTCCTGCACCTTCATCAAGATATTTTTTAATATTTTTATGTCCATTTATATTCAAACATCTCTTAATGTTTCCATCTGAAGTTATTCTTATTTTATTGCAACTTTCACAAAAGCAACTGTTTACTGGACTAATGAATCCTATTTCTCCAATACTATTTTTTAACTTGTAGTATTTCGCAACTCCTTTTATTTCAAAGAAATTATTATTAAATTGAAATAAATTTTGCAATAAATTATAAATCTCTTCATTTTTTATTCCAGTAAATTTTCTTCCTTGCCCAACAGGCATAAGTTCTATAAATCTTACATCTATATCTTTTTTTAAAGTAATTTCTGCAAGAGATTTTATTGCATTTTCATTTATTCCTTTTAATATTACAGAATTTATTTTTACTTTCAAACCACAATCGCTAGATTTTTCTATTCCTTCAAGAACTTTTGAAAGTTTTCCTCCTCTTGTGATTTCTTTAAATTGATTTTCATCTAAGGTATCAAGACTTACATTAATTCCTGAAAGTCCTGCACTTTTTAGTTTTTCTGCCTTATCTGCTAAAAGGATTCCATTTGTTGTTATATAAATTTCATCAATTCCAATCTTTTTTATTCCAGAAACAATGGAAACAATATCTTTTCTTAAAAGAGGTTCCCCTCCTGTAAGTCTTATTTTATTTATTCCCATCTCTTTTGCTGCCTCAGCAATAGATAAAACATTCTTTTCTGAAAGAATATTTCTTTCATTATATTGCTTAGGAGAAAAATCCTCAGGAAGACAATATATACATTTTAAATTACAGTTTTCTGTAAGAGATATCCTTAAATAATTTATATCTCTGCCATAACTATCTTTCATACTTCCTCCTGTTCATTACTATTTTTTAACAGATAGTCTGTTCATCAAATAAAACAGTGCCTCTGCCACTCCTCCTGAAATTGTTCTTGCCTTATCAGATATTGTATAACAATTTTTTAACTCTTCTTCTCTTGGATCAATATCACTTATTTTTAAACCTTTTTCTACAATGCTTCCCTCTCTTATCATTCCCCTTATAAGCCCTGTAAGAGAAGCATATACTGGAACACTATCAATATAAGCTATAATTTCATCTTTTTGTACGATACTTCCTATATCATGAACTATTTTTAACTTTCCTGAAGCAGGTGCATGGATTACTCTCTCTTTTCCATATCCTTTTATTATTCCAGGAACTCCTGTATTTTCTGCTGCAAATCCTTCAAAAATAATTCTTCCTAAATTATGTCCTCTTTGAGTTTCTATAACTACATCAACATCTTTTCCAGCTTCAAAACCAGGTCCAAGTGCAATAGTAATAGGAGCAATACCCTTTCTCATCCCTAAATTTTTTTTAGCAATTATTGCATCAATAACTGCAATAGGTTTTATCTTTGAAACTATCTCCATCTGAGAATCAATATATACAGGAATTCTTCCATCAGCCCAAATATTTTTTATTTCATCTAAATTATCTGCTCTTTCTGAAACTATACCTTCTAATAAAAATTCTTTTTCATAAACAGCCTGCCCATAACAAACTTTTCTTCTTATAAAATTAGGTTTTTCTATCTCTAAAACTAAAACTTTAAATCCCATATTATGTAATCTGTTTATTGTACCTGAAGCAAGATCTCCTCCTCCTCTGACAATAACAACTTTATTTTCTATCATCTTTAAATACCACCTTTAAATTTTCAAAATCTTCTTCTGTATCTATATCTATAAATGGTTTTTTATCAAAAAAATCTATAAAATTAATGTCTTTTTCTTTTCTTATTATTTCACGCCCTCCAATATCCCCTGAAAGAGATAAAAGAGCTTCTTTATATCTATTTGGAAAAATTACAGGAGAAAATCTCTCTCCTGATACAACAGGAATTGTTATTCTGTTATCATATTCTGAAATTATTTTAAAAATTACTTCCTCTGAAAGAAATGGCATATCCCCTGTAAAAAACATAATACTTTCATTTTTTATATTACTTGTTCCCAGCTTTATGCTTTCACTCTGCCCTAAATAGTATCTGTTATTCTTCAATGAAATAACATTATATTTTTTACATATTTCAAAAACTTCTTGATCTTTGTAAGTAACAAAAATTTTTTTAAAAGGAAATTTTATAAGTTTTTTTAAAAGTATTTCTATCATTGGAATACCATCTATTTTTTCAAGTAATTTATTTTTTCCAAATCTTTCTGATTTTCCACTTCCCATAACAACTGCTGATATATTATTTTCAAAATATATTTTCCTTTTTTTCACAGAACCTAAAATAAGATTCTGAACTTCTTTTTTTATTTCTAAACCCATCTTAATCTCATTTAAATTTTCTATTCCATTTAAAAATATTATTTTTTTTCCTGAAAAGTTTCTAAAAAATTTCCCTTCTTTTATATATGATTTTAAAATTTCAAAATCTATGTATTTATTTTTATAAAATTTATTATTTTTGTCCATATACATATTGTATCTATGTACATTTTCTTCTGAAAAAGAAAGACCAAATGCTTTTATATTAGCAACACCTATAATATTATCTGTAAACGAAAGTATACATGGCTCGTCTTTTCTCCAAAATTTCATAAATTTTCTTTTAGAACCATCTCCCTCATAAAGAATATAATCAAATAAGCTTCTCTGGCTTAATATTTCTCCTTCAGTTGGAGATAAAAGTTTTCCATTTTCTATCTTACTTCCAAAGATGAAAATATTTTTTCCTGTTCCTTGAAAAACTTCATTTGTTTCTGTAAGAAAAAGTTTCTCATATTTTTTTTTATCTGGCTCATATATTTTTGTTGTAGTAGTTACAAGAACTTTTCCATATTTTGAAAGTTCTTCTGCTAAACAAAATATAAGTGAAGTTTTTCCTCCGCTTCCTGTTATTCCTGTTACTGTATTTTTTTCTATTCCAAAATTTTCAAAAAACAAAGTTTTCACCTTTTCAAATTTATACTACTACATTTTATTATACAATCTCTGCAATAATTATTCAAGTTTTCTTAATATGCATAAAATTAAAAAAATATTTTATTTAGAGAAATCCTGATTATAAATAATCAGGATTTCCTATGGTGTAAATATTCAATTTGAGAATTATTTTTTATAGAATGTATGTTCTAGTGGAAGAGATGTTCTAAAGTTTCCATCAAATTTATAATAAGCATTTTGAACTGCAGGTGCTGTAGGAATAACTGTTATTTCTCCTACTCCTTTTGCTCCATAAGCTAAATCAGCTTTATTTTTTTCTACAATAATAGGTTTTATTTCTGGGACATTTGGAGCTCTGAATAATCCCAGAGTTCCAAATTTAACCTGAGGAACTCCTGCTTTTACAGGCATTACTTCTGTAAGAGCAAATCCAAGTCCTATAACAACTCCACCCTCTATTTGACCTTCAAGGGCTTTAGGGTTTACTGCTCTTCCTACATCATGAGCAGCCACAACCTTTTCAACTTTTCCAGTTTCCTCGTTTAAAACTACAACCTGAGTTGCATATCCATAGGCCACATGGCTTACAGGATTTTTCTTATCAGATCCCATTTTATCTGTTATACCTGAATATTCTGTATAATAATCCCAACCTTCAAGTTCTTCTAAAGTTTTAGTTTCAAGAAGTTTTCTAAGTTCAAGTCCACCTTTTTTAGCTGCTTCTCCTGTAAAGACAGTTTGTCTTGAAGCTGTTGTTGTTCCACTATCTGGAGTAATATGAGTATCAGGAGTTTCAATTACAACTTTATCTGTTGTAAGACCTGAGGCTTCACAAACCATTTGAAGACATACTGTTCCTATTCCCTGTCCAATACATGCAGCAGATGTTCTTACTTTTACAACTCCATTTTCAACGGTAAGTCTGCATCTTCCTATATCTTCAAGTCCCACACCTATACCTGCATTTTTCATTGAACAGGCAATACCTGCAATCTTATTATTATAATAAATATCTTTAACTGCTTCAAGAGTTTCAACTAAAGCTGTTCCATTATCTGCTATCTGTCCGTTAGGAAGTTCCTGTCCTGGTCTTATTGCATTTCTATATCTAATATCCCAGGGATCAATTCCTGTAAGTTCAGCAAGTTGATTTATATTTGCTTCAATGGCAAATGCAGACTGAGTTACACCAAATCCTCTAAATGCTCCTGAAACAGGATTATTTGTATAAACAGCTATTCCTTCTATATCTATATTTTGATAATTATAAGGTCCTGCTGCATGAGTACATGCTCTTTGAAGAACAGGTCCTCCAAGAGAAGCATAAGCTCCTGTATCTGCAATTATTTTTGCCTTCATTGCTGTTAAAATTCCATTTTCATCACAAGCTGTAGTCATTTCTATTGTCATTGGATGTCTTTTTACACTGTAATTTATACTTTCTTGTCTTGTAAGAGTTACTTGTATAGGTTTTTTTAGTACATAAGCAAGAAGAGCTGCATGATGTTGAACTGTCATATCTTCCTTACCACCAAATCCTCCTCCAACATATGCTGAAGTTACTCTTACTTGTTCACGCTTAAGCCCAAGAAGTCTTGATACTTCTCTCTGTTCATCAAATATAGATTGACTTGATGTATAAAGTCTTACCCCATCACCTTCAGGAATAGCAAGAGCTGACTCAGGCTCAAGATAAGCATGTTCTGTTCCAGGTGTTTTATAGATATTTGTGACTACATATTTTGAATTTTTTATGACTTCATCTGAATTTCCTCTCTTTAATACTTCCCTTACAAGAATATTTCTTTCTTTTTTATGAATAAGAGGTGCTCCTTCAGCCATAGCTTCTTCAGGTGTAAACATTGCAGGAAGTTCTTCATATTCAACTTTTACAAGCTTTTTAGCTTCTTCTAAAGTCTTCATATCTTTTGCTGCAACAAGAGCAACTGCATCACCAATATATCTTGTTATCTCACCAACAGGAATAAGAGCCTGCCAGTCAGAAATAAACTCAAGGTGTCCTATATAGTTATTTCCTGGAACATCTGCTGCAGTAAGTACTCCTAAAACTCCATCAAGTTTTAAAGCTTCTGAATAATCTATTGAAAGAACTCTTGCTCTTGGATATTTGGTTCTAACAGCACTTCCATAATACATTCCAGGAACTTTATAATCTCTTGCATATTTCGCTGTTCCTAAAGTTTTTGCTACTGCATCAACTCTTCCTGTATTTGATCCTATAAGTCCTTTACATTCACGCTGTTCTATTTCTTTATTTTCTCTAAGTATCTCTGCTGCCATAAGAATAGCTTGTTCTATTTTTACATATCCTGTGCATCTACATATATTTCCTACAAGAGCTTTCTTTACTTCATCTCCTGTTGGATTTAAAGTTTTTAAAAAAAGAGCTTTTGCTGCTATAACCATTCCAGGAATACAGAATCCACATTGAACAGCTCCGCATTCTGTAAAAGCATAAGCAAAGGCATCTTTTTCTCTTTGGCTTAACCCTTCAACAGTTATTATCTCTTTTCCTACAGCTTTTTTTGTTGTAAGAATACAAGATTTCATTGCTTTTCCATCAACTAAAATTGTACAAGTTCCACAAGCTCCTTCTTTACAACCATCTTTTACTGATATAAGTCCCAAATCTTCTCTTAGGTAATCAAGAAGATTTTTTTCTTCACTGACAGAAACAGTCTGTCCATTTACTACAAAAACGAAATTTTCGTTCATAAATCAATTTCCTCCATCTTAAACTTTAATATGAGAAAGGTTTTCTTTTTAAAAATCTTCCTCTTCCTTTTTGTCCTGTAAATTTATTATTTTCAACTATTATCTCTCCCCTTGAAATAGTCATTATAGGACAACCAATTATTTCTATCCCTTCAAAAGGAGTATAATCTGTATTCTCATGAAGTTCTCCTTTTGTTATTCTCTTTTTTAATTTTGGATCTATAACCACTAAATCTGCATCTGATCCTACTGCAATACAACCTTTCTGTGGATATATACCAAATAATTTTGCAGGATTTGTACTTACTACTTCCACAAATTTATTTATATTTATTCTTCCTTTTGACACTCCCTCTGAAAACATAAGAACTATCCTTGTTTCTACTCCTGGAAGGCCATTAGGACATTTTCTGAAATCATCTTTTCCCATTAGTTTTTGTTCTGAAAAACTAAAAGAACAGTGATCTGTTGCAACAGTCTGAATATAACCCTCTCTTATTCCTTCCCATAATTTTTCTTGATGATGTTTATCTCTTATTGGAGGACTACATATATATTTAAGCCCTTCTGATTCAGGAAGAGAATAACAGCTTTCATCAAGTACAAGATACTGAGGACAAGTTTCTGCAAAAATTTTCTGTCCTTTATCTTTTGCTTCTTTTATATGGCTAAGTCCTTCTTCACATGAAAGATGAACTATATATAAAGGGCAACCAGTTACAGATGTAATATCTAGCATTCTGTTTACTGCTTCTCCTTCACATCTTGAAGGTCTGCTCTGTCCATGATATTTTGGAGATAATTTTCCTTCTGATGCAAATTTATCTTTCAAATAACCTATGATGTCATTATTTTCAGGGTGGACTGTTAAAAGTCCCCCTGATGAAGAAAGTTTATATGAAAGTTCCAGCATTTCTCTGTCGGAAAGTTTGTAATCGTATGTCATGTATCCTTTAAAAGAAGGAATTCCATCATCTATCATGCTGTCTATTTCATTTAAAATATTGTTATCTATATGCTGTATCACTCCATGAAAGCCATAATCTATCACTGCATTTTTTTCTGCAAATTCGTGATACTTTTCAAGCTGATAATGAAGCGAACAACCCTTTGGCCCAAATCCCATATGATCAATTATTGTTGTTGTTCCACCACAAGCTGCAGCAACTGTTCCTGTATAAAAATCATCAACTGATTTTGCTATTCCAACATCAATGTTAAAGTGGGTATGAACATCTATTCCCCCTGGAATAAGATATTTTCCTCCTATATCCACTGTCTTTACATTGGAAATTTCTATATTTTTTTCTATTCTTTTTATAATTCCATCAGCAATATATATATCACTGATATAATTTTCTTTTTCTGTTACTATATTTGCATTTTTTAAAAGCAATTCCATAATAATCTGCTCTCCTTGAAATACAATTTTCTAAATTAAATATGAATGCGTTTTCTTAATTGAATCTACAACAGATTTCATAAAATCAGAAAGTTCATCATATGTATATTCAACAATATCACTTTCAAGACGAACAAAATATTTATCCCCTGCTATTGTAAGACCTTTATTTTCACTTTCTGCCATCATATCTCTTGATGAAAAATATGTAAGTCTGTCTCTATACGGCATACATGGTTGAATACATAAATATTGGCAGTTTCCACATTCATTACATGAATCATCTATGTGAAGTATAATTTTTCCTTCTGTTGTCTCTATATATGTATTTGCTCTGTTAGGACATACTCTTATACAAGTCTGACAAAGAACTTTACAATTTAAATTATCTTTTTCAGAAACTCCTCTATAATCTATATGCTCATCTGTTTTCTTTCTTTGAACTTCTGATTTACAGTAATTTTTATCTGTTTTTACATTTTCAACAAGTTCATTTATTTTAACAAGATTTAATTTTCTGTTTACTGGGTAAGCAACATTATGTAATTGTTCATAAAGCTTTGCTAATTTTTCATATCCCATAGGCTGAAGAAGAGTTGTACAAACAGTTATTGGATAAATTCCAGCTTCAAATATTTTATCTATATTATTTTTATCAGCTCCTCCTGAAAAAGATATTTCTAATTCATCTCCAACTGCTTCTCCTAATACTTTTGCAAGAGAAATAGCAAGAGGATATAAACTTTTTCCTGACATATACATTGTTTCTCCTGGAAGTTCTTCATGTTTTATTTCAACAGGCATAGTGTTACAAAGTTTTACCCCAAAAGTTACTCCTTTAACTCTGCTAAGTTTAAGAAGATTATTTATCATTTTTACTGCCTGATCAAATTTAAGATCAACTTCAAATTGATGTTTATCTATTGATAAATAATCATATCCCATTTCATCCATTGTCTTTCTTACATATTCATATCCTAGAAGAGTAGGATTACATTTTATAAATGTATTAAATCCCTTATCTTCAATTAAATATGCTGCTATTTTTTCTATTTCATCTGCAGGACAACCATGCATTGTAGAAAGTGTAACTGTATTACATACATGAGCAGGTATTGAATTTATAAAATCTGCATCTACATTTTGGAAAAGATTTAAATTATTTAATAAATATTCTTTACATTCTTTAAATACTTTTGTAGTTGATGCATCATGAAGTCCGTTTAAAAATCCGTCAACAGATTGAGATTGTATTCCAGCAAGATCATATCCAACACTCATATTAAATTGAAAAGCATCAGGATTTCCTAAACCAAATTCTTTTGCTACAACTTTAACTGCAAACCAAGCTCTTATATATTCATTCATAGCTTCTAAAGCATGAAGTTCTGATGACCATTCAACATTATATCCTTCATCATTTGCACGAATACATGGTTTTTGAATTCCAAGTTCTTCTCCGAACATTCTTTGAACTGTTTTAAGTTCTATAAATCTTGCTCCTCCTGCATAACATGCAACTATATTCTGTGCAAGCTGTGTGTGAGGTCCTGCTGCTACACCTAAAGGGCTTTCCAGTTCTCTTCCACAAAAATCCATTTTTTTATTTTCATCAGCTTTTGTCACTGCTTTTACATCAAATAGGGATTTTTTAGTTCTATATTCTGTTAAACATTGTTTTATTAATTTATCAAAAGGCATTGGCACCATTATATCTCTCATTTTTTTATATTCCTCCTACTTACTTTTTATAGTTTTATTTTTTATTGCCTGTTTCATTAAAAATGATATTTAAAATTATTACTGATAAACAACCAAGAGTTACTGGACTATGGAAAAGTATATTTCCCCATGCAGGCACATGTTTATAAATTTCAGGAACTGTTACAGGAACTAAAGCAAGGCCTATACTCACTGCAACTATTAAAAGATTTTTATTTCCTACATAACTGACTTCTCCTAACTTTTTAATTCCTCCCGCTGCAACTATACCAAACATTACAATTCCTGCTCCTCCAAGTACTGGAGATGGAATTGAAGTAAACACTGCTGTAAGTTTTGGAAAGAAACTTACAATTAAAAGAATTACTCCTGCTGCTGTTCCTGCAAAACGGCTTTCTACTCCTGTTATTGCTACTATTCCAACATTTTGTCCAAATAAAGCATGAGGAAAAGAATTAAATATTCCTCCTATTATTGAAGAAAGTCCATGAGCTCTTAAGCCTGCTACAAGTCTTTTTTCATCTTTTTCATCTGTTCCACAGATATTGCTTAAATTAAGCTGATTTCCTGTGCATTCTGTCATTATTACAAGCTGTACTAAAAGAAGAGATAATACAGAAGTAATTTCAAACTTAGGTATTCCAAATTTTAAAGGAGTGTTAAATGTAACAAAAGCAGCCTCTTTTACTGCTGAAAAATCAGCTATTCCCATTGGGATTGAAATTATTGTTCCTGCAATAATTCCTATAAGAATCGCTACATTTCCTAAAAATCCTTTTGATAATTTTTGAATCCCTATAATTATTATTAAAGTAATAAATGCTAATAATATATTTTTAAAATTTCCAAAGTCAGCAGCTGCAGGATTCCCCCCTCCTGCCCATCTTACTGCAACTGGCATAAGAGATATTCCCATTGAAGTTACAACAACCCCTGAGACTAAAGGAGGAAAAAATCTTAAAAGTTTTCCGAATACAGGAGCTACTAAAAAGCAAAAAATACCTGAAATTATTGTTGCCCCAAACATTATATGTAACCCAAGCATAGGATCAGTATTTCTATAAGTGATTCCTATTGCTGCAAGAGCTGCAACTCCAGCAAAACTTACACCTTCTATCATAGGAAGTCTTGAACCTATAAAATTTTTTATTCCTATAGTTTGAAGAAGTGTCCCTATTCCTACCATCATAAAAGCCGCACTTACAAGTGTATGAATGTCTCCTTGAGAAAGACCAAGAGAATTTCCTAAAATCATTGGAACTGCCATAGCTCCAGCACACATAGCAGCTATATGCTGCATTCCTAAAAGAAATAAATCTCCCATACCCAACATCTTGTCAGTGGGATGTATCATATTATTCATCATTTTCATTGCCTCCCTCCATTTAACTCTCTTACATTCTGTCCCATAATTTTTGAGCTACTGTTCTTGATTGTTTAAATATTTCCTTTTCATCTATTTCAATAAGTTTTCTGTCCTTCATTACAACTTTTCCATTTATTATTGTTGTAACAACTGATCTCCCCATCATTCCAAAAAGGATATGTGAATTTATATTATTTTCTGTAAGAGGAGTTAAAGGATCATAATCTACAACAATTACATCTGCTAATGCTCCTTCTTTTAGGATTCCTAATTCTCCTTCAAAATATTCTCCTGCTATTTTTCTATTATTTTTAAACATAGCTTCAGGAACTTCCCCCCATGCTACTGATGGATTTTGATTTACATGTTTATGAATAATATTTGCAACTTTCATTGATTCAAACATATCACTTGTATATCCATCTGTTCCAAGACCTGTTATTATTCCTTTTTCAAATAATTTTAAAAATGGCTGGCATCCAACTGCATTTCCCATATTTGATTCAGGATTGTGAACAACATATGTATCTGTATTTTTTAAAATATTAAGCTCATTATCATCAACATGAATGCAGTGAACTGCTAAAGTTTTCTTTCCTAAAATTCCAAATTCATTTAATCTTTCTACAACTCTTTTTCCATATTTTTTAAGAGAATCCTCAAGATCTGCTTTTCCTTCAGCTACATGAACATGATATCCTGCATTTATTCCTTTCATTTTTTCTCTGCACATTGCAAGACTTTCATCTGAAAGTGTAAAAGCTGCATGAAGCCCAAACATTCCTTTAATCATATTTTGTGAATTATTATTATATTCTTTTATAAAATTAATATTTTCATCTATTCCATCTTTAAGAATTTCTTCTCCATCTCTGTCAGAAACTTCATAACAAAGACAAGTTCTTAATCCAAGTTTTTGTGCTACATTCGCTATTGTAAAAAGACTATTTTTCACTGCATATGGACTTGCATTATGATCAAATACAGTAGTAACACCATTTTTTATACAATCAATATATGTTGTATAAGCACTGTATTTTAAATCTTCTAAAGTTAATTTTTTATCTATTTTCCACCAAAGTCCTTCAAGAATTTCTATAAAATCTTTTGGAGCTTTCCCTTTTGATGCCATACCTCTTGCAAATGCACTGTAAATATGGTGATGTGTATTTATTATTCCAGGCATAATAATTTTGTTTTCAACATCAATAATTTCTTCATCAGGATATTTTTTTAAAATTTCTTCTGTATTTCCTATTGCTACTATTTTTTCTTTTTCTATAACAACAGCTCCATTTTCTATATATGGATTATTTTGATTCTGTGTTATAACTCTTCCGTTTGTTAATATCAAAATTTTTCCTCCCATTAAACTTTTTTACAACTCAAATTTATAAATAAGCAATTATTATGCCATCTATATTTTTTATTAAAAAATGTTTATTTTTAATTCAATAAATAAAAAATATATATGATTCACTCCATTTAATAAACACTTATATCTGGCTTTTTATCAAAATGATAATTATTTATATTATCATTTTGATAATATAAATAAATTTATTATTAATTACCTTAAATTTTGATCCTTTCTGTGTTATCATTTTGATAATTTTCAAATATTATCCATCTTTTTAAGATAAATTAGGAAATCTTTTATAAAAAATTCTTTATGAAAATAAATTTTACATTTATCAAAGTGATAATTTTTTCTTTTATCTTTTTGATAATTTTTTTAAAATATCTTTTTTTCTAATCTTTCTTCTTTCATTTTTTATCATTTTGATAAAAAATTTTTATTTTAATTTGTTCTTAAAAAATATATTTAATATTAATATTGAACTTATAGTATAGTTATTGTATAATCACATAAAAGTTATTTTAGGTTTAAGGAGGAAATTATGAGTTGCAATAATATCTTAAAAGAAGAATGTTTTAAAAAATTGGAAGAATTTATAAATGAACTTCCTGAAAAAAAAGGAAGCCTTATAAGTGTATTTCACAAAGCTCAGGATATATTTGGATACTTACCAGCTCAAGTACAGGAATTCATTGCTGAAAAAATGGATCTTCCTATATCAAAAGTTTATGGTGTTGTAAGTTTCTATCATTTTTTTACCATGGTTCCTAAAGGAAAATATCCTATCTCTGTATGTATGGGAACAGCTTGTTATGTAAGAGGGGCTGAAAAAGTTTTAAATGATATAAAAGATTTCCTTAAAATAGAAGTAGGAGAAACAACTTTAGATGGACTTTTCTCTTTAGACTGTCTTAGATGTGTAGGAGCCTGTGGACTTGCACCTGTTGTTATGATAGGAAAAGAAGTTTATGGAAAAGAAAAAACAAAAGATATTAAAAAAATTTTAGCTGAATACAAAGAAAAAGAAATTGAAAAAGCAACAGGAGGTCTTTATGAATAGAGAAATTTTAGTCTGTGGTGGAACTGGCTGTCTTTCTTCAAAAAGTGAGCAAATTATTGAAAATCTTAGAGCATTTATAACTGCAAGCGGACTTGAAAAAGAAGTTCATGTAAAAAAAACAGGTTGTTTTGGATTTTGTGAAAAAGGTCCAATCGTTAAAATTCTTCCTGATAATGTTTTATACATAGAAGTGAAACCTGAAGATGCTGAAGAGATTATTGAAAGTCATTTTGTAAATGGAAAAGTTGTAGAAAGACTTCTTTTTATAGATCCGAGAACAAAAGAAAAAATTCACGATGGAAAAGATATGCAGTTTTATAGAAAACAGGTAAGAATCGCTCTTAAAAACTGCGGATTCATAAATCCTGAAGATATTAATGACTACATTGCACATGATGGATACAAAGCTCTTGAAAAAGTTATAAAAGAAATGACTCCTGATGATGTCATAAAAGTTATAAAAGACTCTGGTCTTAGAGGAAGAGGTGGAGGAGGATTCCCAACAGGTCTTAAGTGGGAATTTACAAAAAAAGCCGTAAACAATCAAAAATATGTTGTATGCAATGCTGATGAAGGAGACCCTGGAGCATTTATGGACAGATCAATTCTTGAAGGAGATCCACATGGTATTCTTGAAGCAATGACAATCTGTGGATACTCAGTAGGAGCTTCAAAAGGACTTATATATATAAGAGCTGAATATCCAATAGCTGTATCAAGACTTGAAAAGGCTATTGTAGATGCAAGGGAAAATGGATATTTAGGAAAAAATATTTTAGGCTCAAAATTTTCTTTTGATATAGACATAAAACTTGGAGCAGGAGCGTTTGTATGTGGAGAAGAAACTGCTCTTATTCACTCAATGGAAGGAGAAAGAGGAGAACCTACAACAAAACCTCCTTTCCCTGCTGAAGCTGGTTATTGGGGAAAACCTACAAATGTTAATAATGTTGAAACCTTTGCAAATATAACAAAAATTATTTTGAATGGAGCAGAATGGTTTAGAAGTATTGGAACTCCAAAGTCTCCTGGAACAAAAGTTTTCGCCCTTGCAGGAAAAGTTAATAATGTTGGTCTTGTGGAAGTTCCTATGGGAACTACATTAAGAGAAGTTATATTTGATATAGGTGATGGAATTAAGAAAAATAAAAAATTTAAAGCTGTACAGACTGGAGGACCATCTGGAGGATGCCTGACTGAACAAGACCTAGATACTCCTATAGATTTTGATACCTTACTTGAAAAAGGTTCAATGATGGGTTCTGGAGGAATGATTGTTATGGACGAAACCGATTGTATGGTTTCAATAGCAAAATTCTATCTTGAATTCACTCTTGATGAGTCATGTGGAAAATGTACTCCGTGTAGAATAGGAAATACAAGACTTCAGGAAATTCTTGAAAGAATTACAAATGGTACAGGAAAAATGGAAGATTTAGAACTTTTAAGAGAGCTTTCTACTACAATAAAAGACACTGCTCTTTGTGGACTTGGACAAACTTCCCCAAATCCTGTTCTTTCAACTTTAAATAAATTTTATGACGAATATGTTGCTCATATAGTAGATAAAACTTGTCCAGCAAAACAATGTAAAAAACTTATTAAATATGAAATTAATCAAAACAAATGTATTGGCTGCACTCTTTGTGCTAGAAACTGCCCTGTTCATGCAATAGAAAGTAAAGTAAAAACACCTCATATTATAGATCAAAATAAATGTATAAAATGTGGTGCATGTTATGAAAACTGTAAATTTGAAGCGATAGAAATTGCATAGGAGGAAAATTTAATGAAAAAACTTATTAATATAAAAATTGACGGCATAGATGTGGAAACTAAAGCCGGGCAAACTATTCTTGAAGCAGCAAAGTCTGTGGGAATAAAAATTCCAAGTCTCTGCCATCTTCATATGAAAGAAATAGGATATAAAAATAACTGTTCTTCTTGCAGAATATGCGTTGTTGAAGTAAAAGGAAGAAAAAATCTTGCTGCAGCTTGTTCCACTCCTGTTTCTGAAGGAATGGAAATTACAACAAATTCTTTAAGGGTTATAAAAGAAAGAAAAACTATTCTTGAACTTATGCTTTCTGACCATCCATCAGACTGCTTACTTTGTGAAAAAAATGGAAAATGTGATCTTCAGAAACTGGCTATTGAATTTGGAATAAGAGAAATCAGATTCAAAGGTAAAAAAACAAATAACAGAGTTGAATATTCACCATCAATAATAAGAGATGCTGATAAATGTATTCTTTGCAAAAGATGTGAAACAATGTGCCGTGATATCCAAACATGCAGTGTTCTTTCAAGTATAAACAGAGGATTCAATGCTTCAATGGCAACAGCTTTTGAACAAAATCTTGAAACAACAATCTGCACAAACTGTGGTCAATGTGTTGCTGTATGTCCTGTTGGAGCTTTACATGAAACTGATTATACTAAACAGCTTTTTAACGATTTAAGTAATAAAGAAAATAAAGTTATAGTACAGGTTGCTCCTGCTGTAAGAGTTGCTATAGGAGAAGAATTTGGATTTGCCCCAGGAGAAGATCTTACTGGAAAACTTGTTACAGCTTTAAAAATGGTTGGTTTCAGTCATGTTTTTGATACAAACTTTGCAGCTGATTTAACTATTATGGAAGAAGGAAACGAGCTTAAAGAAAGACTTGAAAAATATCTTGCTGGAGAATCTGTAAAACTTCCTCTTATAACTTCATGTTGTCCTGCGTGGGTAAAATTTGCTGAACATCATTTTCATAATTTTTTAGGAAATCTTTCTACTGCAAAATCTCCTCAGCAGATGTTTGGAGCTGTAGCAAAAAATATTTGGGCAAAAGAAAATGGAATAAGCAAAGAAAAAATTATTTGTGTTTCTATAATGCCTTGCCTTGCTAAAAAATATGAAGCTTCAAGACATAAATTTAAAGATGGTGGTATTCCAGATGTTGATTATTCAATTTCAACACGCCAGATTGCAAGCCTTTTAAAACAAGCAAATATAGATTTAAGAACTTTACCTGAAAGTAAATTTGATAATCCTCTTGGATATTCAACAGGAGCTGCTGACATATTTGGAAAAACAGGAGGAGTAATTGAAGCTGCTACAAGAACTCTATATGAACTTGTTACTGGAGAGGAACTTGAAAAAGTTGATTTTGAACAATTCAGAGGAATAGAAGGAATAAGAATTGCTGAAATTCCTGTAAACGGAATAAAATTAAGAATAGGTGTGGTAAATGGTCTTGGAGCAGCAAGAGAACTTCTTAATAAAATTGAAAAAGGCGAAGAAATTCTCCATGCAATAGAAATTATGGCATGTAAAGGTGGATGTGTTGGTGGTGGAGGACAGCCTTTCCATTATGGAAATTTTGAAATTGTAAAAGAAAGAATAAAAGGGCTTGAAAAAATAGATTCAGGAAAAATTATAAGAAAATCACACGATAATCCATATATTATAGAACTTTATAAAAAATATTTAAAAGAGCCTTTAAGCCATGAAGCTCATCAGCTTCTTCATACTTATTATTCACCTAAAAAAAGAATTTAACACTAAAAAATCAAGGGTTGTTGTATTTTTGCTTTACAACAACCCATTTTTTTAATTTTCTAAATTATATTGTTTTATTTTTCTATAAAGTGTAGCAAGACTTATATCAAGTGCCTTAGCTGCTTTTATTTTATCTTTTGATGAGTTCCCAAATTTTTCCAAAACATTTTTAATGGCTTCTCTTTCAAGATCTGCTAGAGTTTTTATCCCTTTACTTTTAAAATTATTAACAAGTTTTGGAGGAAGATGTTTCTCTGAAATTATATTTTCTCTTTCATCAATAACATTTATTATATATTCTATAATATTTTTTAATTCTCTTATATTTCCTGGCCAGCTATATGAAGTAAAAATATTAATTACTCCCTCTGATATTCTCTTTGATGGAATATTAAAAAGGTGAGAATATTTTTCAACAAAATAAACTGCAAGCTCTTCAATATCTTTTTGTCTTTCACGAAGAGGAGGAATATATATTGGAAAAACATTAAGTCTATAATATAAATCTTCTCTGAATTTATTTTCAGCTACAAGTTCTTCTAAATTTTTATTTGTTGCAGCAATAATTCTTATATCTATTTTTTTTATTTTATTTGAACCTATAGGAGTGATTGTTTTTTCCTGAAGCACTCTTAAAAGCTTTACTTGAAGAGAAAGAGGCATATCTCCTATTTCATCAAGAAAAATTGTTCCTCCATCAGCTTGTTCAAAAAAGCCTATTTTTCCTTGTGGATTTGCTCCAGTAAAAGCTCCTTTCACATATCCAAAAAATTCACTTTCTATAAGAGATTCTGGTATTGCTCCACAATTTACAGGAATAAAAGGCCCACTTGCTCTATTACTATTCATATGAATTAATTTTGCAACTACTTCCTTTCCTGTTCCGCTTTCTCCTGTAATCAGAGTCGTTGTTGTTGTTTTCGCAACTTTTTGTATTTTTAGATAAACATTCTGCATCTGAGGAGAGGTAAATATAAAATCTTTAGCAAAATTACTATTAAATTGTTGAATATATTCTCTGAATTTTTCTGCTTCTTGAAAAATATAAAGAGTTCTGAATCTTCCCATATTTGTTGGAAAATCTATTATATCTCCAACCACTTCATGAGTTATGTCATTACATGTCAGAAAAAATTCTTTTTTATCAAAAATATCCGAGATTCCTGCTGTCTTAACATTCATTTCAGGAATATATTTTCCAAAAAGAAATGTTCCTGTTTCATTTATAAGTTCAACTTTATTATGTTCATTTGTAATTATTATTCCATTTGGAATTCTATCAACAACATTAAGAAGAACCTTATTATTATTTTCTATCATTATTTTTTCATTTTCTTGATATACTCTAGAACTTATAAATGCTGCCATTTGTTCCAGAAAGCCTATATAATAATTTTTTTTCATCAAAAAATTATTTTTTTGACTTTCTTCAAAACATATGAGACCTATTACTCCTATTGTATCTGAATTAAAAGTAATAGGAACTGAAACCTCAAGAATTTCTCTGCATTTTTCCTTTGAAACACATTTTAAACAAGCTTCATTTTCTCTTGGATTAACTATCACTATTGTTTTTCCTTTTTTTAAAACTTTTTTATAAATACCTGCTTCCTTTTCCATATTCATTCCAGCTTTATTTTTTAGTTCTCCTGTTCCAGCTATTCTTATAAAGTCTTTATCCATTACTTCTACATGTATATTTATTATTTGAGAAATTGTTTCTGCATATTTTTGAATATCATTTTTTATTTGAAAAAGTAAATCCATATATTCTCCTCTTTTAATTTTTATTAATTTACAATATAATTATACTTCATTTTCTCAAAATGAGAAAGAAAAATAAAAAAAATTATAAAAATCTTTTATTTTCAAGACTTTTTATCCTTTTTCGCAATTTGAGATACATTTCTCAAATTGCGAAAAAATAAGGAAATTTTTTTAAAAAAACAGAACTAAAAAAAATCAAATAAGATGAAAATAAAACAAAAACATTTTTTTTGCAGTTGGTATGTTTTTTGCTTTATATAATTGTGAATAATAAAAATTCAGGAGGAAAATATTAAGATGGAATTATTAAAATGGGTACACAATACAAAAAGCAGAGATTCTCAGTATAAAAAATCTGAACTTGTAGGATTTGATGCACAAAGCATGCATGATGTTTATGAGTTTCATAAAAGTCTGCCTAATTACAAAGCTACACCACTTGTTGACTTAAAAAATCTTGCTGCTCATTATGGAGTTAAAAAAGTATGGCTTAAAGATGAATCTAAAAGATTTGGACTAAATGCATTTAAAGTTCTTGGTGGTTCTTATGCAATAGGAAAATATTTAAGCAAAAGACTTGGAAAAAATATAAATGAACTTCCTTATAATGTTTTAATTTCTGATGAAGTTAAAAAACAACTTGGAGATGTTACTTTTGTTACTGCAACAGATGGTAACCACGGAAGAGGAGTTGCTTGGATGGCTAACAGATTAAAACAAAAATCTGTAGTTTATATGCCAAAAGGTTCTGCAAAAATGAGATTTGATGCAATAGCAAGAGAAGGAGCAGATGTTACTATTACTGATCTTAACTATGACGATGCTGTAAGACTTGCAAATAAAGGTGCTGAAGATTATGGTTGGATAATGGTACAAGATACAGCTTGGGATGGATATGAAGAAATTCCTTTATGGATTATGCAAGGATATTCTACAATCATTAATGAAGTTATTGAACAATTAAAAGAAATGGGAGACGAAAAACCAACTCATGTATTCTTACAAGCTGGTGTAGGATCTTTTGCTGGAGCTGTTCAAGGATATCTTGCTCATCTTTATGGAGATGACAGACCTATAACTGTTATCTGTGAACCTCACGGAGCAAACTGTATTTATAAATCAATGGCTGCAAATGATGGAAATCCTCATAATGTAGGAGGAGATCTTACAACAATAATGGCAGGACTTGCTTGTGGAGAACCTAACACAATAAGCTGGAAAATCTTAAGAGATAATTCTGACTTCTCTGTATCATGTGATGACGAAATAGCTGCAAGAGGAATGAGAGTTCTTTCAAGCCCTCTTGGTGATGACACTAGAGTAATTTCTGGAGAATCAGGAGCAGTAGGACTTGGACTTTTCACAATTCTATCAGAAAAGAAAGAAGAATTTGCAGAACTTATGAAAGAATTAAAAATAGATGAAAATTCTAAAATTCTTTGCATAAGCACTGAAGGTGATACAGATGTTGAGGGATATAGAAATGTTGTTTGGAACGGAGCTTACAGCAATAGATAATTAAATAAATCAAAAATAGAAATTATATATTATTGAGTTAAAAATTTCAGGAGGAAAAATAAAATGTTAACTAAAGAAAGACAAGAACAATTAGTTGAAGTTTTACAAGGTTTAATTCAAAGAAGAAGTTATTCAGGAGAAGAAAAAGAAGTTGTTGAATTTATTAAGAAAACAGCTTTAGAATTAGGATATGATTCAGTTCATGTTGATAAATATGGAAATGTTATCTGCTCTATAAAAGGAAAATATGAAGGTCCAAAAGTTATGATGGACGGACATATAGATACAGTTCCTGTTGATGAAGAAAAATGGACTAAAAAACCTTTTGCTGGAGAAGTTATTGATGGAAAATTATATGGAAGAGGAACATCTGATATGAAAGGTGCAGACTGTGCTATGCTTCTTGCTGGAGCATACTTAGCTCAAGATCTTGACAGAGAATTTGCAGGAGAAATATTCTTCTCTGGTGTTGTTCATGAAGAATGTTTTGAAGGAGTTGCTGCAAGAGAAATCAGTAACTATGTAAAACCTGATTATGTAATAATCGGAGAAGCTTCTCAACTAAATCTTAAAATAGGACAAAGAGGAAGAGGAGAAATAGTTGTTGAAACTTTCGGAAAACCTGCTCACTCTGCTAACCCTGAAAAAGGAATAAATGCTGTTTATAAAATGATGAATATTATAGGTGAAATTCAAAAACTTCCTATGACTCATCATGAAACTCTTGGATATGGAATTCTTGAACTTACTGATATAAAATCTTCTCCATACCCTGGAGCATCTGTTGTACCTGATTACTGTAGAGCTACTTATGATAGAAGACTTCTTGTAGGAGAAACTTTAGAAAGTGTTATAGCTCCTATCCAAAATTTATTAAATGAAATGATGGCAAAAGATGAAACTCTTAAAGCTAAAGTTTCTTATGCTGTTGGAAAAGAAAAATGCTGGACAGGAAATGATATTATAGGAGAAAGATTCTTCCCAGGTTGGGTTTATGAAGAAAAAGAAGAATATATTCAAAAAGCTGCTGAAGCATTAAGAGCTATCGGACAAAATCCTGAAATTACTCACTACAACTTCTGTACAAACGGATCTCATTATGCTGGAGAAGCTGGAATAAAAACAATAGGATATGGACCTTCAAGAGAAAATCTTGCTCATACAATAGATGAATATATTGAATTAGATCAACTTTTCAAAGTTACTGAAGGATATTATGCTATCTTAAAAGCATACTTAGCAAAATAATAAGTTGTTGATACTTATAAGTTATTAATATTTATTGAAAGGTGTTCTTTCCTGAACACCTTTTAAATAAGTTTTAATAAAATAACCTAGGAGGTATAGTTTAAATATGGAAAAAATTTTGATAAAAAATGGAACTATTATTGATGGAAGCAGACAGACAAGATACAATGCTGATTTACTTATAAATGGAGAAAAAATTGAAAAAATAGGAAAAATTGATGAAAATGAAGCTGAAAGAATCATTGATGCTCAAGGTAAAATAGTTTCTCCTGGATTTATTGATACACACAGTCATTCAGATCTTAAAGTCCTAGTTGAACCTTTTATTGAACCAAAACTTCGTCAAGGAATTACAACAGAAGTCCTTGGACAAGATGGAATTTCTATGGCTCCTCTTCCAAAAGAATACATAAGTTCTTGGAGAAAAAATCTTGCAGGACTTGATGGAGATAGTGATGAGCTTTCTTGGGACTGGGAAACTACAGACAAATATCTTGAATTAATGTCAAAAACTGGATGTGGACCTAACGAACTTTATCTTGTTCCTCATGGAAATATAAGAATGGAAGCTATGGGACTTGAAGCAAGACCTGCTACAAAAGAAGAGCTTGCTAAAATGAAAGATATTACAAGGCGTGAAATGGAAGCAGGAGCTGCTGGACTTTCTACAGGACTTATTTATATTCCGTGTGCTTATTCTCTTACAGAAGAATTAATTGAAATCTGTAAAATTGCAGCTGAATTTGACAGACCACTTGTTATCCACCAAAGAAGTGAAGCAGATACTATGATAGAATCTATGGAAGAAGTTATAACTATAGCAAGAGAAAGCGGAGTTAAAATTCACTTCTCTCACTTTAAAATTTGTGGAAAAAATAACTGGCATTTGATAAAAGATATTGTAGCACTTCTTGATAAATGTAAAGAAGAAGGTATTGAAATTTCTTACGATCAATATCCATATGTTGCAGGAAGTACAATGCTTGGAGTAATTATTCCACCTTGGGCTCATGCAGGAGGAACAGATAAACTTGTTGAAAGACTTGGAAACCCTACTGACAGAGAAAAAATGAAACATGATATTGAAAATGGTATACCTGGATGGGATAACTTTATAGATTTTGCTGGATTTGATGGAATATATGTTACATCTGTAAAAACAAAAGCAAATGAAGATTGTATAGGTAAAAATCTTCTTGAAATTGCTGAAATGAGAGGAAAAGATAAATTTGATGCTGTGTTTGACTTACTAAAAGAAGAAGAAAATGCAGTTGGAATGTATGATTACTATGGTAAAGACGAACATGTAGTAACTTTTATGACAAGAGAGGAAAGCAATATCTGTACTGACGGACTTCTTGCAGGAAAACCTCATCCAAGAGTGTATGGATCATTCCCAAGAGTTATAGGAAAATTTGTAAGAGAAATGAAGGCTATGTCTCTTGAAGAAGCTGTTTATAAAATGACACATAAACCTGCAAAAACTTTCAAAATAGAAAACAGAGGGCTTTTAAAAGAAGGATACTTTGCTGATATAGTTATATTTGATGAAAATACAACTATTGATAAAGGAACTTTTATTGATCCAATTCAATTCCCTGAAGGAATTAGTCATGTTATTGTCAATGGAAAAGTTTTAATTGATAATTACAAAAAAAATGAAGTTCTTGCTGGAAAAGTTATTAGAATAAAAAAATAAATTCAAATATGCCCTAAATAAACCTAGACATATAATTAAAAAAGCGGTTCAGAAGAATCGCTTTTTTAATTAAGATTATATTTATCAATTTTTCTATAAAGTGTTGCTATTCCTATTCCTAGTTTTTCAGCACAAAGATTTTTTCCTGCAGTATCACTTCCATAAATTGAAAGAGCTTTTTTTATAAGAAGTTTTTCACTTTCTTCTAAAGTAATCAGTTCCATATCTTCTTCGTATTTTATATTTTCTGTAATACAATTGTTTACTATATTTTCATAAATCATATCTTTTGTTATTATACCTCTTTCATCAGACATATTTATCATAAATTCAACTGCATTTTCAAGTTCTCTTACATTTCCTGGCCACAAATAATTTTTCATTATTTTAATTACTTCATTATCTATTGAATGAACATTTTTATTAAATATTTTATTATATTTTTCCATTAAAATTCTCATTATTAAAAAAATATCTTCATCTCTTTCACGAAGAGGAGGTACTCTTAAAGGAATAACATTAAGCCTATAGTAAAGATCTTCTCTAAACTTTTTTTCTCTTATTTTTTGCTTTAAATCCATATTTGTTGCTGCTATAACCCTTATATCCAACTTTATTAATTTATTTGATCCTATTCTTACAATACTTCTTTCTTGTAAAACTCTCAAAAGCTTTACCTGAAGATAAAAAGGCATTTCACCTATTTCATCAAGAAAAATTACCCCTCCATTTGCTAATTCAAATTTACCAACTCTTCCCTCAGAACTTGCACCACTAAAAGCTCCTTTTACATATCCAAAAAGTTCACTTTCAAGAAGTGAATCTGGAATTGCTCCACAATTTATAGCTATGAAAGGTTTTTTAGAACGCTTACTGCAACTATGTATAGCTCTTGCTATAAGTTCTTTACCTGTTCCACTCTCTCCTGTTATAAGAACTGTTGACTGAGTATCAGCTATTTTTTTTATTTTTTCTTTTAAATCTATAACAGCTTCTGAATCTCCTATAATGTCTTCTATGCTTATTGGATTAGCAGCTACTGTTATTTTACTTATTTCTTCATTTGTCTTACTGTAGTTATTAAAAAGAAAAATTTTATACTCTTTATTTGTAAAAGATGAAATTGGAAGTAAACTTCCAACAAGAGTATATTTCTTTTTTTCAATTTCTGCTGAAAAAACATCTTTTCCAAAAATAACTTCATTTTTTTGAATAATATTTATATTTCTAGAATTATTTCTGAAATCTGTTCCTATTCTTAATTCTCTAATTGCAGAATCGTTTGCATCAATTATTTTTCCATCATAATCAAGAACAAGAACACATTTATCAAAATTATTTATAATCTGGCTTAAAATATCCATTCTTTCTTTTTTTTCAATAGCTTCTTCAAACTCAAAAATTTTCCCTGAAATAAAATCACTTATTTGTTCTGTAAATCTTAAATGTGAACTTATATTTTTTAAAACCTTATTTTTTATTTTATCTGAAAGACAAACAAGTCCTATTACTCCTATAACTTTATCTTTATATAAAATTGGAGCAGATATTTCTAATTTTTCATGACAGCTATTTTTTATACTGCATTCTTTACACAGAGGATGAGTACTTGGATCTTCAATTACATGACTTTCTCCTGTTAAAAGTACATCTTTATATATAGCTCCTTTTGAAATTTTATTTTCTTCTTTTTCAAATATACCTGTTCCAGCAACTCTTATCATTTCTTCATCAACTATTTCAACTTCACATTCAACAACACTTGAAATTATTTTTGCATATTCTTTTACATGAGATTGTATTTTTCTTAAAAGAGACAAAACTTACCTCCTGAATATTTTCATATTTCTATAAAATAAAAGTCTTTAAAAAAATTTTTATCATATTAATTATATCATATTTTTATAAAAAATGGGACTGATGCATTTAGATAAAAATAAATTTTTATTACTGTTCATATGAAAGAAAAAGAGACTGCTGAATTTCAACAGTCCCTTTTAGGTGTAAATCTATATTAAGTTTTTGAATGGGCTGATTAATGAGCTGGAACAAATCCTTCTTCTTTTACAATTTCTTGTCCCTTACCAGATACAGCAAAGTCTACAACTTCTTTTGTTACTCCATCTCTTGCTGAATCAACATACCAGAATACTTCTCTTGCTATTGGATATGTTTTATTTGCAACAGTTTCAAATGTAGGTTTAACTCCATTTACAGCAACTGAATCAACAGTGTCGTTCATATATCCCATACCTATATAACCAATTGCATATTTTGATTTAGCAACTTCTTGAAGAATAGCTTGGTTTGATGGCATATATAGTGTATCTTGTCCATATTCAACTACACTTTTCTTATCTCCACCTCTTAAAACTTCTTCTTTGAAGTAAGCATGTGTTCCTGAAGAAGAATCTCTTGAAAGTACTACTATTTTAGCATCGTCTCCTCCTAATTCTTTCCAGTTAGTTATCTCTCCAGAGAAGATTCCTGCAAGAGTTTTTGTATCTAAATCTTTAATATGGTTTCCATGGTTTATAATAACTGTAATTCCATCATATCCTAATACAACTTCATCTATATTTATTCCTTCTTTTTTTAATGCTTCAACTTCAGAACTTTTAATATTTCTTGATGCCATTGCAATGTCAGCAGTTTTATTTATAAGAGAAGCTATTCCTACTCCTGATCCTCCTCCTGTAACTGCTATTCTTGCTTTCTTATTAGTTTTCATATATTCCTCAACAATTGCCTGAGAAGCATTTAAAATTGTATCTGAACCTTTAATTTGTACCACAGATGACTTTGCATATGCTCCCATTCCAGCTAAAACGATTCCAAGCATTATAATACTTTTTCTGATTGTCATTTTTAATCCTCCTTAAACTACCTTAATTTTTAATTTTTTATTTTACAAAATGATTATAATTCTTTTCTGTTAACCTAAGATAAATTTAATGTAAAAAAACTGTAAAATTTATTTTTAAATCAAAACAGTAAAAAATATCAAAAAAAGTATTTACTTTTTTCAAAATATGGGTTATATATCTAAATATAGATGTATTATTTGTTGTATAGCTTATTTTAAGGAGGATGGAAACAATGACAAAAAAAGAATTTGTAGAAGACATCGCAACAAGAGGGGAATACACAAAAAAAGAAGCTGAAAAAATAGTTAATCTATTTTTAGAAACAGTTGAAGACAATCTAGAAAAAGGAAACTCTGTAGGTTTCGTAGGATGGGGAAAATGGGAAGTTACTGAAAGAGCTGCAAGAGAAGTAAGAAATCCTCAGACTGGTAAAAAAATGAAAATCAAAGCTAAAAAAGTAGTAAAATTCAAAGTTGGAAAAATTCTTGAAGAAAAAGTTAAAAATGCAAAATAGTAATATATTGTTTATATAAACAGGAACTTTTCAAAGTTCCTGTTTTTATTTTGTAAAATTGTTAAATAAAAATAAAGTATATATGTATATAATCAATAATAATTTTTTTAATTAAAAAAACTGCTGTATATTTTCATATTATACAGCAGTTTTTTATTTTTATTTTTTCATATTTATATGAGCTAAAAGAAGAGCTATATCATTTCCTGTAACTCCGCTTATTCTGCTTGCTTCACCTATTGAAATAGGTTTAACATCACAAAGACCAGCTTTTGCTATGTTTGATATTCCTCTTACAGAAGTAAAATCAAAATCTTTAGGAATCATTATTCCTTCTAATTTTTTAAATTTTTCAATCTGCTCATTTTCTCTTTTTATAAAAATATCATATTTTGTTATTGTTTCAATCTGACTTGTTACAAACTTAGGATATGATGAAATATCTATTCCAAGTTCATTAGCTAGATTTTCATAAGTAATCTCTTTGAACTTTAATACTTCATTAGCTGTTGTTCCTTTAGTAAGTCTTTGTTCACATCCATATTTTTCAAGTATATCATTTGCTGTTCTCATTGGAACTTTTAATTCTTTTAAAACTTTAACTTCTTTTTCAACATTTTCTTTTGCTTTTTTTAGATATTCTATTCTTTCTGGAGATACAATTCCTATCTCTTCAGCCTTATCTAAAAGTCTCATAAAGCCATTGTCAAATCTAAGAGTTAATCTATACTCTGAACGAGAAGGAAGAGCTCTGTAAGGCTCTGGTGTTCTTTTATGAATTATATCATCTATCATGACACCTATGTATCCTTCACTTCTATCTATTATTACTGGTTCTTTCCCAAGAGTTTTTCTAGCTGCATTTACCCCTGCTATAAATCCCTGAGAGGCTGCTTCTTCATATCCTGATGTTCCATTTATCTGTCCTCCCATAAAAAGTCCTTCAACTATTTTGCTTTCAAGACTTGGATAAAGCTGATAAGCAGGAGCATAATCATATTCAACTGCATATCCATATCTTACAATCTTTGCATTTTCTAAACCAGCTATTGTCTTTAACATTGCATCTTGTGCAAAAGGAGGCATAGCTGTTGTAAGACCATTTATATATAGTTCATTTGATTCTCTCGATTCAAGTTCTAAGAAAATTTGATGGTTTGTTTTATCTGGAAAATTAAGAACTTTTCTGTCAAGAGAAGGGCAATGTCTTGGTCCATGAGTTTCTATTATTCCAGATACAATTGGAGAATATTTTAAAAGATCTTTTACAACTTGTACTGTTTCTTCAGTTGTATGAGTTAGCCATGTAGGCACAACACTATTTTCTTCTTTCTCCGTAAATATTGAGAAATATCTTGGATGTTTTTCTCCTTCAAGTCTTTCTGTTTTAGAAAAATCAACAGTTCTTATATCTACTCTAGGAGGAGTTGCTGTTTGATATCTTTCAATATGTATTCCATGTTCTCTTAAACTGTCAGAAAGCTTTTCAGCTGAATTTTCTCCTTGCCTTCCTGCTACATATTTAACATCTCCTATTACTATTCTTCCTTTTAAGAAAGTACCTGTTGTAAGTACAACAGCCTCTGCTTTTATTTCTATTCCAAGAGCAGTTTTTACCCCTGTTATCTTATTCTTATCATCAGTAATAATTTCTTCAACACAGTCTTGAAGAATATCAAGATTCTCTGTTTTTTCAAGAAGTTCTTTCATTTTTATTCTATATAAATATTTATCTGCCTGTCCTCTTGTTATTCTCGCTGCAGGTCCTTTACTTGTATTTAAATCCTTAAGCTGAAGATTATACTTATCAGTATGAACTCCCATTTCTCCTCCAAGAATATCCATTTCAGCAACAAGATTACTTTTTCCAGGACCTCCTATTGAAGGATTACAAGACATCATAGCTATTGAATCAAGAGACATAGTTACAAGTAAAGTTTTTCTTCCTATTCTTGCCGATGCAAGAGAAGCTTCTACTCCTCCATGTCCTCCTCCTACTACAACAACATCATATATATAATTCATCTTCTTTCTCCTTAAAAAATCATAAATTTAAATCTTTATTATTGATTATATACACATATAAAAAAATAATAAATTTTTAAAAAAATTTTTTTATTTATATCCATATACATTTAATAAACTATAAAAACAAGAAACTGACTCAAATATATAATTCTGAGTCAGTCCCAAGATTAAAATTATTTTCCTACACAGAAATTGCTGAAAATATGATCTAAAAGATCTTCATTTGATATCTCTCCTGTTACTTCTGAAAGAGAATCAAGAGCTTCATTTAAATCAACTGCTATAAGATCCATAGGATATCCCATATCTATAGTCTCAAGAATATTTTCAACTGCTTTTTTAGTTTTTTCTAATGCTGATTTATGTCTTACATTTGTAATAACAAGTTTTTCTGAACTATCTTCAACCTGTCCTGATACAACATATTCATAAATTTCATCTTCAAGATCTTCTATTCCTATTTTTTCAAGAGCAGATATTTCAATCCATTTTTTTACCTTACTTAAATTTTTAATGTCTATTTTTCTTTCAATATCAATTTTATTAAGTATTCCAATAACTTTATCACTTTCTATTCTCTCATAGATTTCTATATCTTCTTTATCAAGTTCTCTTGAAGCATCTAAAACAAAAAGCACAAGGTCTGCATTTTTTATAAGAGATTTTGATTTTTGAACTCCTATATTTTCAACCTCATCTTCTGTTTCTCTTATTCCAGCTGTATCTATCATAACAAGAGGAATTCCTTTGATATTTACTATTTCTTCAATGGTATCTCTTGTTGTTCCTGCTATTCTTGTTACAATAGCTCTTTCTTCTCTAAGAACTGAGTTTAAAAGACTTGATTTTCCTACATTTGGTTTTCCTACAATTGCAGTTTTCACTCCTTCTTTTATCATCTTACCTTTATCATAAGATGCTATAAGTTTTGAAGTTGTAGATATAACTGTATCAAGATTTCCTCTTAAGTTAGCTGGAAGAGGATCATCTATTCCTTCTTCAGGATAATCAAGAACAACATTTACATGAGCTGCAACATCTAAAAGAAGCTTTTTTAAAACAGCAATCTGCTCCTTTAAGTCTCCTCTTAATTGATTTAAAGATAAAGTTATACTTTTTTCTGTTTTTCCATGTATTATATCCATAACAGACTCAGCCTGAGTAAGGTCAAGTCTTCCATTTAAAAATGCTCTTCTAGTAAATTCACCAGGTTCTGCAAGTTTAGCACCTTTTTTTAGTACTAATTCTAGTACTCTTTCTGTAATAATATATCCACCATGACAATTAATCTCAACTATATCTTCCCTTGTATATGTACGAGGCCCTTTCATGAAAGATACTAAAACTTCATCTATAAGTTTATCTCCGTCATAAATATGACCATATGTTATAGTATAACTTTTAAGTTCAGATACATTTCTGCTAGATTTTGGTTTAAATATTTCACATAGTATATCAAGAGCTTCCTTTCCAGAAATTCTTACTATACCTATTCCTCCCTCTCCTCTAGGAGTTGATATGGCGGCGATTGTATCAAACATCATACATCACCTCTTTAAATTTTATAATATAACTATTTTTTTCTTTTAATAACAATATATCTTTTAGGATCTCTTCCTTCACTGAAAGTGTCTAATTCAGGATATTTATTTATAATTTCATGAATTATTTTTCTTTCTCTAGGAGGCATTGGATTAAGTCTTACTACTCTTTTTGTTTTTATAGCTTTCATTGCCATTTTATTTGCAAGTTCTACAAGAGTATCTGTTCTCTTCTCTTTAAATCCTTCAACATCTATATCTATTCTTGCATCTTTTATAAGTGAATTTAAAAGATATTCAAAACTATTTAAAGTTTTTCCTTTTTTACCTATTATAATTCCTTTATCTTCACCTGAAAGATTTATAATATAGCTTTTTCCATCCATTCTTAAAAATTCTACATTAAGATTAAGCCCCATATTTTCTAAAAGTTCTTTTGACTTTTCTATTATTTCTGAAACCTTTTCTTCATCAGCAGGAATATCTTTTTTCTCTTTTATTATTTCTTTTGTTTCATATTTATGTAGTGGTTTTTCTACTAATTTTTCTTTTAATTTTTCATTTTTTAAAACTTCTTTTTCTTTTTCAAGAGCCATTTTTTCAGCTCTTTCTTTTCTTAAATCTCTTGCTATATTTTTAGGTTTTGCTGTATTTTTAACTTCTTCAGATTTTTTTTCTTCAGTATATTCTATCTCATAAGTTCCTTCTTTAGCAAAAAATCCAAAAAATGATTTGCTTTTTACTTTTTCAACTGTATTTAAAATCTGATCTTCCTGAATATCCAAAACTCTCATAGCTCTTTTTTTGGCTTCTTCAATAGACATAGCCTTTATCTCTATGATTTCTGTTGTCATTAAAATCTACTCTCCTCTGTTCATTACAAAATACTGCTGTATAACTCCTGTCACACTTGAAGTTAACCAATATAACTGTAATCCTCCTGGCATTTTATAAGAAATAAATATCATCATAATAGGGAAAATATACATCATATTTTTCATTTGAGGGTTATTGCTAGTTCCCATAAGTTTTTGTTGTACAAAAGAAACAGCTCCGTTTAATATAGGAAGTATAAAAAACGGATCAGGAGTTACAAGTGAGAACCATAAAAATGCCTCATCAGGAACAACTCCTTCTTTTCTTAATACACCAAATAAAGCCCATAATATAGGAAGTTGAATTATAAGAGGAAGACAACCTCCTGCAGGGTTAACTTTATGCTCTTTATATAATTCCATTGTTTTTTGATTTAATAACTGTGGATCATTTTTATATTTATCTTTTAATTCATCTATTTTAGGCTGAAGTTTTTTCATTTCCTTCATAGATTTATCTTGTTTTAATGTAAAAGGTAATAAAACAATTTTAATCAGTATTGTTAAAAGTATTATTGACAAACCAAAACTTCCTGTCATTCCATAAATAGCTACCAATATTTTTTCAAATATACCATATAAAAAACTCATCCTCTTCTTCTCTCCTCATTTATTATTTTTTATTTTTCGGTGGAACTGGATCATATCCTCCCTCATGATAAGGGTGACATTTTAAAATCCTTTTTATTCCCAGATAAACACCTTTTATTATACCATGGATTTCTATTGCTTCATAGGTATAAGCTGAACAAGTGGGAATAAATCTGCAGTTTCTCCCTAAAAAAGGGGATATACAAACTTGATAAAATTTTATTAAAAGTAAAACTATTTTTTTCAAAACAAATTTAATACAGTTAATCGGCTGTAAGACCACTTTTTTTAAGAATTTTTTTAATATCATTTTCCATCTCCTGATATTTTAATTCTTTAAATTTTTCTCCTGCATTTTTCTTACCAACAAAAATAAGATCATATCCTGTTTTTATATTTTTTTCATTATTTTTATAATATTCTCTGAATAATCTTTTTATTCTGTTTCTACAAACAGCATTTCCTATTTTCTTGCTTGCTACAAATCCGCATCTGTTATATTCCAAATTATTTTTAGCAAAAAAAATAAGAGAGTAATAACCATAACCTTTTTTTCCGAAATTATAAACTTTCTGAAATTGTTCATTTTTTACCAATTTTTCCATTATGCTTCCTCTTATTTTTTACTTATTTTCAAAAAACCCGGTGAGTTATAACACCGGGTTTTATGCTGATAATTTTTTTCTTCCTCTTGCTCTTCTTCTTTTTAATACTTGTCTTCCACCTTTAGTTTTCATTCTAGCTCTAAATCCGTGGTCTTTTTTATATTTTCTAGTATTTGGTTGGTATGTTCCGATTGCTTTTGCCATTTATATATTCACCTCCTAAAATATTCTACATTACAGATAAATATTTTAGAAGATTATTCCAATTTTGTCAAGTATATATTATTGATTTTCAAAAAAAACTTATACAAAAAATAAAAATAACCAACATGTTTTTAAGCAGTTGTTTTTTGTTTATTAGTTTATTGTTTAATGTATAGACCAAGTTATAAGATTTTCAGCAAAAAAGAGCTGAAAAATATAATAAAGCAAAAAAAAAATATTAATGATCATATACATAAAAAAATATATTGATTTTTTTATAATTTTGTTTTTTGAGTCTATAAATTTTCTTGAAAATAAATGATTTAATAAAACAAAAAAATATTATTGATAGTATACACATTGAAAAATTAGAAATTTCAAGATATATTTATTAAAAAGAATGACTTTTTTATTGAAAATAAAGGAAATAGTATAATACAAAAATTATTAATGATTATATACATAAAATAAACATGTATTTTTTCGTTGAAAATTAAGAGAAAATATTTTTAGTAAAAAAAGCAAGTGTTAAAAATCAATATATAATAAAAAAATTTTTTATTAACATCAGTAAGCATGATAAAAAAATATATATAACATGTAAAATTAAGATTTTAGAATGTTCTATATTGTTTGAAAAATATAATGAGCCACTTCATAAATCCTTAAAAAGCAAGGAAAAAAATGTAAAAATTAAAATTTATTAATGAGTATATACATATCATATGAAATATTAAAGTTCAATGCAAATTTAATAAAAACATATAAAATAAAGAGAATAAGAGAAAAATAGAGATTAAAACAAAAAAAACTTGTAATAATTTATATTTCACCTTATAATATATTCCCGAGCTTATTATTGGGCATATACATATTATAGTTTTAAGGGAGATTTTTATGGGCGAAGATAATAAAAACAAAACTGATCTTTTGGAAAGTTTTAATATAATTTCTTCAGGGTCTCTTAGTGAAGATATTCAGAAAATGGATATGAAGTTGAGTACTCTTCCTGATATAGAAGTCAGAGAAGTTGTAATAAAAGAGACAGGAAACTTTCTTAATCTTCAGGGAAATATAATAAATATTCCAATAGAAATGATAGTATTTCCTTTTTTCACTCCTCAAAAACAGAATAAAAGAATTAACTTTCAGTATTCTTTTGAAGATCTAGGAGTGACTATGTATTGTACTCTTGTAGCAAAAGATAATAACGATAAAGTATATCAGCCTTCTATTTTTGAAGAAAAAATTTATAATTATCTTATTTCTATGTATGAAGCAAAGAAAGAAGCAGATATTGATGAAGAAGATGAGTATATTGAATTTGAGATATCTGACTTTATAGTAAATTTCCTTGGAAATAAAATGAACAGAGCTTATTATACAAAAGTTGAGCAGGCACTTAAAAACTTAAAGAGCACAGAGTATCAATTCATAGTTTCAAATCATACAAAATTTGGAAAATATAAATTTGAAGATGAAGAATTTAAACTTTTAACTTATCAAAAACTAAAAAAAGGAAAAAAAGTTTATTACCGTGTGATTCTTAATAAAAACATAAGAAAAAAAATTAAAGATAAAAGGTATATTAAATATAATTCCAGAGCTCTTATGGAAATTTTAACAAAAGATCCCATAGCAGGAAGAATATATAAATATATAAGCAAAATAAGATATGAAACCATGGAAGGAAAAATAAATCTGCGTACTCTTGCAGCTATTATCCCTCTAAAAATGGAGCAAGAAACAGAAAGACCAAATAAAAACGGGCAGATGAAAACATATATTTTAAGCCGTGCAAAACAAGTTTTAAAAAGGGTTCTTAAAGCATATGAGGTTCTTCAAGAATTGGGATATATAAAAGAATTTTCTTATGAAGAAGAAAAAAAAGAAAATACTTATTATATAAATTATAGTTTTAATCCTGAAAAAGATGGAGAATGCCATGTTTCAACATTTATTGAAAATAAATCAAAAAATTCTATTTCTAAAAAAAGCATTTTAGCAAAAGAAAAAGAAGTTATAATTGAAGAAGATGATTCAAAATATTCTGAATTTGATTATGAAGCTATGGAAGAAGCAGAAGTAATAGAAGTGAAGGATACAATTGTTTCTAAAGAAGAAAAAACTAACAAGATAGTAAGAAAATCTGTAAGTAGAACTAAAAAAGTTGAAACTTATGAAGATCTTCCTGAAAATATAGTGGCTCTTATTCATAAAGCTAAAAGAAATATCTATATCTCAAGGTCATGGGATAAAAGAACTGACACTAAAATAAGAAAAATATACAATGAAGATGGAGAAGAAATAGCAGTAGAAGTACTAAAAATAATTTATAAGAATCTTAATAAAAGTATAAAAACTACTTTAGTACAGTATATAAACGGAGTTTTGAAAAATCTTTATAAATCAGATACTCCAAAGCAAAATCTTCAGTTATTTAATAATGATGTTAAAGAAAAGACTATAATAAGTAAGAGAAAAATAAAGCAAGCAAGAAAAGGAATAAAAGCTAAAACTCTTACGAATGCAATAAGAGATTTAAAAGATGAAGTAGGAATTCCTAGAGATATTCTCATAGAATTTGAGAAACTTGATGATTATGAAAAATTAAAAGTTGAAGAAAAAGCATTAAAACTTTGTTCTGAAGAAGCAAAAGTATCAGAGACATTTCTTCTTACAATGAAAGAGAAGTCAAAAGTTTTATATTTGAATACTATAAAAAAATATATAGAAAAAGTTTTAGATGAAAATTATTAAAAAAGAGCTGGCAGATTAATTTAAATTACTGCTGGCTTTTTTTATTAGAAAAATTATTTATCATTTTACTTCATTATTATATATGTAAAAATTAGTAAAGAAATAGGAAAATATAGTGGTAAAAAATAAAAATAGCACAATATATAGTGTGATTAAAGATTAGAATAAAAAATTAAAAAACTTCTTAAATCAAAAATAAAAAAATAAAATTTAAATTTTATTTTTTTAGAAAGATTAATGTTTTCAATACAAAAAATAAAAAAAACAAAAAAATTATAAAAAAATAAAAAAAATAGTTGACGAAAACCATTTCATATGGTATTATAAATCTTGTCTACGAGATAAATAAGTAGATGAAACAAAAAGGACATTAACAACAGAATAGAGAATAATATGACAAAACAAGCAAACCTTAATTGGTGTTAAATAAGTAA
>ERZ773142.209-NODE-209-length-70290-cov-9.8299_pt1 | contig 70290 bp, 42 predicted proteins | sample MGYA00580853_ERZ773142 | MGnify/ENA primary metagenome ERZ773142 (study PRJEB29015, sample SAMEA2737862) | human gut metagenome | biome: human gut; feature: human-associated habitat; material: faeces | place: China | collected 2012 ...
CGGTCTCTTTCACTTCCGGACCTTTATTCAGCTTTGTAACTCAAATTTTTATTTGAGGTATTTCTCCATCATCGGGCACACATCCAGTGTCGCAAAGTAATCCTGCGGGGTCTCTGCTCTGCGGATCATCTGTACGGAGCCATCCTCCTTTAAGAGCAGCTCAGCGGATTTCAGCTTTCCGTTGTAGTTGTAGCCCATAGCGAATCCGTGTGCTCCGGTATCGTGAATGACTAACAAATCACCCATATCGATCTGCGGAAGCATGCGGTCGATGGCGAATTTATCGTTGTTCTCGCAGAGAGAACCTGTTACATCGTACTTATGGTCACACGGAGCATCCTCTTTTCCTGCTACAGTAATATGATGGTAAGCACCATACATAGCCGGGCGCATGAGGTTTACTGCACAGGCATCCACGCCGATATACTCTTTGTGGGTGTGCTTCTCATGAATAGCCCTGGTCACCAGACAGCCGTAAGGTGCCAGCATGAAACGGCCAAGCTCGGTGTAAATGGCCACATCACCCATACCCGCCGGTACAAGAACCTCCTCGTATACCTTGCGGACACCCTCACCGATCGCCATAATATCATTCGGCTCCTGCTCCGGGCGATATGGGATTCCGATTCCGCCGGACAGGTTGATGAAGGTAATGTGCGCACCGGTCTCCTCTTTCAGCTTAACAGCCAGCTCAAACAGAACCTTTGCCAGCATCGGATAATACTCGTTGGTTACCGTATTGCTTGCGAGGAATGCGTGCATACCGAAGTTCTCCGCGCCCTTTTCCTTCAGGATCTTGTATGCCTCAAACATCTGCTCGGTGGTCATGCCGTATTTTGAATCTCCCGGATTATCCATGATGTCGTTGCTGATCTTAAAGATTCCGCCCGGGTTATAGCGGCAACTGATCGTCTTCGGGATAAAGCCCAGAGTTTTCTCTACGCACTCGATGTGGGTGATATCATCCAGGTTGATGATAGCGCCCAGGTCATTGGCCAGCTTGAATTCCTCCGGCGGAGTATCATTGGAGGAGAACATGATATCATGGCCGGAGAAACCGGTTGCATCAGACATCATCAGCTCAGTTGCAGAGGAACAGTCCGTACCGCAGCCATACTCCTGCAGGATTTTCAGAATATAAGGATTCGGAGTTGCCTTTACCGCAAAATACTCCTTATATCCCTTGTTCCAGGAAAATGCCTCTTTTAAACGCTTTGCGTTCTCACGGATTCCTTTTTCATCGTACAGATGAAACGGTGTCGGATAGGTCTTTGTGATCTCCTCTAACTGTGCTTTGGTTACAAATGGTTTCTTCTCCATGGTATCTCCTCTCTAAAATCAACGGATGCGCCAATGGCGTTTCCTCAATATACAAAATAAAAGAAAGAAGCCTGATCAGGCCGCAATCAAACTGATTGTAACCTATATCAGACTTCTTTGTCCAGTTCTTTCTATGAATATGAAAAATTACTCAACAACTACCACACGCATGATATTGGTGCTGCTTGCCGGCTCGTGGCGGGTGTTCTTGCTTACCACGCCTGCGGTTACAACTGCCACATCTCCGCTCTTGACTACATTTTTTTCTTTCAGAAGCTCAACCGAGGACTCAATCAGAAGGTCTGTGGAGTCTGCGCGTCTTGCCTGGAACGGCTTTACGCCCCAGTAAATCTGCATCTGGCGTACTGCGGTTGCGCTCGGGGAAAGGCCGATTACGGTTGTGCTCGGTCTCCACTTGGACAGCAGACGGGTGGTAAATCCGCTGATGGACGGAGCGATGATAACATCTGCCTCCAGGTCATGAGCGGTGGATACAGATGAGTAGCAAACTGCGTTGGAAATATTCTTGCGATTTGCGGTGGAAACTCTTCTCATGCGGTATGCATTATAATCCAGGTACTGCTCGGAAGTCTCACAGATCTGAGCCATCATCTTCAGAGCCTCTACCGGATATTTACCCATAGCGGTCTCACCGGAAAGCATTACTGCGTCAGTTCCGTCGTAAACTGCGTTTGCAACGTCAGTTACCTCTGCACGGGTCGGACGCGGATTACGGATCATGGAATCCAGCATCTGGGTTGCGGTGATAACCGGCTTGCATGCCAGATTACATTTGCGGATGATGGTCTTCTGGATATGCGGAACCTGCTCAGCCGGAATCTCTACGCCCATGTCACCACGCGCTACCATGATGCCGTCGCTGGCCTCGATGATGTCATCCAGGTTCTCGATACCCTCTGCGTTCTCGATCTTTGCGATGATCTGGATGGAAGAACCAGCCTCATTTAACATAGCGCGGATCTCGCGGACAGCATCTGCGGTACGGACGAAGGAAGCTGCGATGAAATCGAAGCCCTGCTCGATACCGAAGCGGATATCTGCTTTATCCTTCTCAGTCAGTGCCGGAAGCTTGATCTTAACGTTCGGTACGTTTACGCCCTTGCGCATTCCGAGCTCACCGCCGTTTACAACGGTGCAGACGATATCGGTGCCGTTTACTACTTCCTGAACCTTGAGCTCAATCAGGCCATCATCGATGAGGATGGTGTTGCCTGCCTCAACATCTGCCGGAAGTCCGTTGTAGTTGATGAAGCCGATCTGGTCGTCGCCGACAATCTCACGGGTGGTCAGGGTGTAGGTCTGACCCTCTTTTAAGGTTACTTTCTTCTCGTCTTTTAACAGGCCGGTACGGATCTCCGGTCCCTTGGTATCCAGAAGTGCTGCGATCGGGAGATCCAGCTCATCACGAATGCTCTTTAACATATCCAGGCGGGACTTCTGCTCTTCATAATCACCATGGGAGAAATTGAAACGCGCGATGTCCATGCCGTTCTCAGCAAGCGCCTTCATCAGATTGCGGTCGTTGGTGTTTGGTCCCATAGTACAAATGATCTTTGTTTTTTTCATTGATGTGTTGTCCTCCAAAATAGTTTTATAAATCTGTTAACATGAAACTAATCTATTTATTGCACAGAATCCTTTGCAACATGCTGATGCGTGTACAAATGATCCTGACAATACTCATAATTGCCCTCGCATTTGGAACAGTACCGGAACTCTAACTCCGGACCATCCAGCTCGGTTCTGCCGCACACCGCACAGCGGTGACGGGTCTTGCCCGGAACGACGATCTTCGCCTGCTGTTTGAATTCCTGCCGGCGTTTGATCTCCTTCGGCGCGTAGCGCCTGTAGTTTCGGGTCATCAGGAAAAACAGGATAATGGTGATCATGGAAATCACCAGCTCTACCTTCACGGCGATTCCTCCTGTGATAAAATCATACAGATAAACGGCTGTCTCCGCAACTGCCATCCATTTTGCCTTGACCGGAAGCACAAAAAACAGATAAAACTGCGCATCCGGGTTGATGATGCAGAAGGCCAGGAACAGAGAAGCGTTCAAAAATCCGGTGGATAACAGCCAGTACTGATGAAATACCAGGTAGCCCACAAAGGATGCCGCAATCTGTGCCAGCACTCCCATAAAGAAGAATACGTTGAAGCGGAAAGAGCCCCAGACATATTCCAGTGTCTGTCCCAGATTATAATATAGAAATAACGCGATCAGTCCATAAAAGATCTGGGTGAAGCTAAAAGAGCCAAAGGCCGGCGGATAGATCAGAAAAGTGACCAGGCGCCAGATCTGTCCATGCAGGATCATACCCACATTCAGGCTCAAATAGTTATAGTAGATCATGGGATCTAGCATCCACACGATCAGGCCGACCGCATAAAGAATGGTGATGTAATACATCAGATTGCGGATCGCGTATTTCTGATACTTTCGTTCAAAATTCGAAAAAAATTTCATGCAGTTTCCTTCCTTATAAAATATCATCAGAACAGGTTCCGTTTTGCAAAGATCCACGCTACCGCGCAAGTCAGGATCACGGAAAGTACGATGACGATGACGAATCCATAGGGATTCGTTGCAAACGGCATACTGCTGCTCAAGACATTCATGCCGTAAAAGCTGGACACCATGGTCGGGATCGACATGACGATGGTGATGGTAGCCAGAAACTTCATGACGATATTCAGGTTGTTCGAAATAACCGATGCAAACGCATCCATGGTTCCGCTTAAAATGCCGCTATAGATGTTGGCCATCTCGATGGCCTGCTTGTTCTCGATGATGACATCATCGAGGAGGTCTGTGTCTTCCGGATACTTCTTGATCTTCTCACTCTTTAAGAGCTTCTCCAGCACCACCTCATTGGAACGAAGGGAGGTAGTAAAGTACACAAGGCTCTTCTGCAGCTCCAGGATCTCGATGAGCTCCTGGTTTCGTGGAGATTTGTAAAGTTCTTTTTCTACAATATCACTCTTTTTATCAATAATACGCAGATACTGCAGGTAAAGGGACGCATTCTTGTACAGGATCTGAAGAATAAAGCGTGTCTTCATATAAGTAAAGAAGTCACGGACTCTTCCATCCATAAATGCGTTCAGGACCGGAGTTTCCTCCAGGCACACGGTAATGATGATGGTGTCAGACATGATAATGCCCATAGGGATGGTTACATACCAGTCTTTTTCGTTTCGTTCCTCGATCACAGGGATATCCACGAGGATCAGGCTGTAGTGATCTTCAATTTCAATACGAGACCGTTCTTCCTCATCCAGAGGTGCCCGGACATGATCCGGGTCGATCTCATAACGTTCCGCGATCTCGAGGATCTCCGTCGCTGTCGGGTTGGTTAATGCAATCCAGCAGCCAGCTTCTGCTTCATCGATCTGATGGATCGCGCCATCTTCCGTTTTAAATATGCGTATCATGCGTCTTTGGTTCCTTTCCCCTGTTTCGGCTATCTTATTATAAATTCTGAGTTCCTGTTTGTCAAATCTATTGACCGTTCTTTTTCACTTCTGACAGAAGTTATACAATTTCTTAACTAATTTTTTACGCTTCTATAAATTGTAATATGGAAGATTTTATGTTAAACTCTGCACTGTACACTGAGAGAGTGTGTGTTTTTAGATAAGGAGGCAGGGGTTTTCCCCGCATCAAATGAATTTATTACATAATAATACCCTAGGAATCGATATTGGTTCAACAACCGTTAAAATCGCAGTATTAGACAGTGAACAGCATATCTTATTTACCGACTACGAGCGCCACTATGCTAACATTCAGGAGACGCTCGCTCTTTTATTATCAAAGGCAAAAGAAAAGCTCGGTGAGATGACTGTTTCCCCAAGCATCACCGGCTCCGGCGGACTGACACTTTCCGGACACTTAAACGTGCCCTTCACCCAGGAGGTCGTAGCCGTTGCTACTGCCCTTCAGGATTATGCCCCGCAGACCGATGTGGCCATTGAGCTTGGCGGTGAAGATGCCAAGATCATTTACTTTACAGGAGGCATCGACCAGCGCATGAACGGAATCTGCGCGGGCGGCACCGGTTCTTTCATTGACCAGATGGCGTCCCTCTTACAGACGGATGCAGCCGGTCTGAACGAATATGCCAAAAATTACCAGATGATCTACCCGATTGCAGCCCGCTGCGGCGTTTTCGCAAAATCCGATATCCAGCCGCTCATCAATGAAGGAGCTACAAGGGAAGATCTGTCCGCATCCATTTTCCAGGCGGTGGTCAACCAGACCATCAGCGGTCTGGCCTGCGGCAAGCCGATCCGCGGCACCGTGGCATTTCTTGGCGGCCCGCTCCACTTTTTACCGGAGCTTCGCCATGCCTTCATCCGCACCCTGAACCTGGATGCCGATCACATTGTCGCACCGGATCATTCTCATCTGTTTGCTGCCATCGGCGCAGCCATGAACGCAGACGAGAAGGTGACCGTATCCTTAAGCGATATGATCAGCCGCCTCACCTCCGGCATCAAGATGGAGTTTGAAGTCAAGCGTATGGATCCGCTCTTTGCATCCCAGGAAGATTATGACGCATTCCAGGCCCGTCATGCACAGCATCAGGTGAAAAAAGGTGACTTATCCACCTACAGCGGCAGCTGCTACCTGGGCATTGATGCCGGTTCCACCACCACCAAGGTGGCTTTGGTCGGCGAAGACGGAAGCCTGCTTTACAGCTTTTACGACAACAATAACGGAAGCACCATTGCCACCGCCATCCGGGCTATTTCCGAGATTAAGGAAAAACTGCCAGAGACCGCTCATATTGCCTGGTCCTGCTCCACCGGATACGGTGAGGCCCTGTTAAAATCCGCCCTGATGTTAGACGAGGGCGAGGTGGAGACCATCTCCCACTACTACGCAGCTGCATTCTTTGAACCGGATGTAGACTGTATTCTGGACATTGGCGGCCAGGACATGAAGTGCATCCGCATCAAAGACCATACCGTAGACAGCGTCCAGTTAAACGAGGCCTGCTCTTCGGGCTGCGGCTCCTTCATTGAGACCTTCGCAAAGTCCTTAAACTATTCTGTCATCGACTTTGCGAAAGAAGCTCTCTTTGCAAAGAATCCGACTGACCTGGGCACCCGCTGTACCGTATTCATGAACTCCAACGTCAAACAGGCCCAGAAGGAAGGGGCTACCGTTGCGGATATCTCCGCCGGTCTTGCGTACTCCGTCATCAAAAATGCGCTGTTTAAGGTTATCAAGATCACCAGCGCATCCGACCTGGGCAAACACGTTGTGGTTCAGGGCGGTACCTTCTACAATGATGCTGTTCTGCGAAGCTTTGAGAAAATCGCAGGCTGCGAGGCCGTCCGCCCGGACATTGCCGGTATCATGGGTGCATTTGGAGCCGCTCTCATCGCGAGAGAACGCTGCAATCCGCAGAAGGGCACTTCCATGCTGTCCCTTGACCGGATTCTTTCCTTAAAATATGAAACCTCCATGGCACGCTGCAAGGGCTGCACCAACCACTGTGTCCTCACCATCAACCGGTTTGACGGCGGACGTCAGTTCGTCAGCGGCAACCGCTGCGAGCGCGGCCTTGGAAAAGAAAAGGCCAAAAAAGAGATTCCGAACCTGTTTGACTACAAGTATCACCGCATGTTCGACTATGAGCCCCTTCCGGCAGATGAAGCCGAACGCGGTACCATCGGTATCCCGCGGGTCCTGAACATGTACGAGAATTTCCCATTCTGGGCTACTTTCTTAAAGGAACTGAAATTCCGTGTGATCCTGTCCCCGCAGTCCACCAGAAAGATCTACGAGCTGGGCATCGAGTCCATCCCGAGTGAATCTGAGTGCTACCCGGCCAAGCTGGTGCACGGTCATATTTCCTGGCTCATCCGTCAGGGTGTACGCGATATCTTCTATCCGTGTATCCCCTACGAGCGCAACGAAACTCCGCAGGCAGGCAACCACTACAACTGCCCGATGGTCACCTCTTACGCCGAGAACATCAAAAACAATGTGGAAGAGCTCACTGAGTTTGACGTCCACTTCATGAATCCGTTCTTCGCCTTCACCAACGAGGAAGTGCTGACAAAACAGCTCATCGTAGAATTTGGCAAAGAATATGATATTTCCTCTGTCGAAGTGCAGAAGGCAGCACACGCTGCATGGGAGGAGCTTCTGGCATCCCGCCGCGACATGGAGAAAAAGGGAGAGGAAACCATCGCCTGGTTAAAGGAGCATGAGCGTCACGGCATCGTGCTGGCCGGCCGTCCTTACCATGTAGACCCGGAGATCAACCACGGCATCCCGGAGCTCATCACCTCCTACGGTTTTGCGGTTCTTACCGAGGATTCCATCTCCCACCTGGCCGACGCAGAGCGCCCGCTCATCGTTACCGACCAGTGGATGTACCACTCCCGGCTCTACCGCGCCGCAACCTATGTGAAGAACAGCGAGTGCCTGGATCTGATCCAGCTTAACTCCTTCGGCTGCGGCCTGGATGCCGTCACCACCGACCAGGTACATGATATCCTGACCGGTTCCGGCAAAATTTATACCGTATTAAAGATCGATGAGGTCAATAACCTGGGAGCGGCAAGAATCCGTATCCGTTCCCTTATCGCAGCCTTAAAGGTGCGCCAGCAGAAGCATTTTGAGCGCAAAGTAGTATCCAGCGCTTACAACCGTGTCATCTTTACCAAGAAGATGAAGAAGGACTACACCCTGCTCTGCCCGCAGATGTCTCCCATCCACTTTGAACTGATCGAACCGGCTATCCGCGCCTTTGGCTATAAGATTGAGGTTCTGAAAAATGACAGTAAAAGTGCCGTAGATGTGGGCCTGCAGTATGTCAACAATGACGCCTGCTACCCGTCCCTAATCGTCATTGGTCAGATCATGGATGCACTGTTATCCGGCAAATATGACTTAAATCATACAGCCGTCTTCATGAGCCAGACCGGCGGCGGCTGCCGTGCCTCCAACTACATCGGATTTATCCGCCGTGCACTGGACAAGGCAGGCATGCCGCAGGTTCCGGTCATCTCCGTCAATGCCAACGGCATGGAGACGAATCCGGGCTTTACCTTCACCCCAAGCCTGATCACCAAGGCTATGCAGGGCGTGGTTTACGGCGATATCTTCATGCGCGTGCTCTACGCAACACGTCCTTACGAAAAAGTGCCGGGCTCCGCAAACGCGCTGCATGAAAAGTGGAAGGCACGCTGCATCAAGAGTCTCTCCACCCGTTCTGCAAATATGATGGAGTTCGGACGAAACATTAAAGGAATCATCCACGATTTTGATGAACTGCCACGTTTAGACGTGAAGAAACCGAAGGTCGGCATTGTCGGTGAGATTCTGGTTAAGTTCTCCCCACTGGCCAACAACCACATCGTGGACCTGCTGGAATCCGAAGGAGCCGAAGCTGTGATGCCGGATCTGATGGACTTCTTACTTTACTGCTTCTACAACAGCAACTTCAAAGCAGACCATCTTGGCGGCAAGCGCTCCACTGCCCGCCTGTGCAATTTAGGAATCTCCTTACTGGAATACTTCCGCAAGACTGCACGAAAAGAACTGGAAGCCAGCAAGAACTTCACCCCGCCGTCCCGCATCTGGGAACTGGCAGATATGGCAAAGCATTATGTATCCCTGGGCAACCAGACCGGTGAAGGCTGGTTTTTAACAGGCGAAATGCTGGAGCTGATTCACAGCGGTGTCAAAAATATCGTCTGCACCCAGCCGTTCGGATGTCTGCCGAACCACATCGTAGGAAAAGGCGTCATCAAAGAACTGCGCGCATCTCATCCGGAAGCCAACATCATCGCAGTCGATTACGACCCGGGTGCCAGCGAAGTAAACCAGTTAAACCGGATCAAGCTGATGCTGGCCACAGCACAGAAACAGCTGCACGCGGAAAATGACAAAGCGATTTCATAAAAATAGCAATTATAGGACGGAACTAATAAAGGTCCGGAAGAGAACGAGACCGCCTTCCTCTATTTTCACATATCCTTGTTTGCATCTTGATATGCTGAAAATCCCGGAAGGCGGTCTCATTCATTTCCTATTGTATTGGCTCCGCTACAAAAGACATGGACTACAACCCATATTCACTCTGCCATAAAATAAAACACTGCCAGAACATTACTATTCCCAAACAGTTACAGCTGCGGGGATAAAATTTTCAGCAGTTCTTCCCTGGTGAGGCTGCCGATGGAAACCTGCTCCCCGGATATAATCTGGTCTGCCAGATCCTGCTTCTGCTCCTGAAGCTTTAAGATATTTTCCTCTACGGTATCTTTCATGATCAGCTTAAATACCGATACCTGTTTTTCCTGACCGATGCGGTGTGCGCGGTCGGTTGCCTGGTTCTGGGCTGCCACGTTCCACCACGGATCGTAATGGATGACAACATCGGCAGCAGTTAAATTCAATCCGGTTCCTCCGGCCTTTAAGGAAATGAGAAAGACCGGTGTATCATCAGTCTGAAATGCTCCGGCCATGCGGATACGCTCTTCCTTCGGGGTTGCCCCCGTCAGTTCATGGAAGGTGATACCCTCTTTCTTTAAGCGTGCTCCGATCAGTTCTAACATGGATGTAAACTGGGAAAACAACAGAATCTTGTGTCCGCCTGCGATACCACCCGTGATCAGCTCCATACAGGTATCGAGTTTTGCAGAACCGCCTTTATAACGGTCAAAGCACAGTGACGGATCACAACAGATCTGGCGCAGCCTGGTGAGCTCTGCCAGCACCTGGATACGCTCGCTTCCATAGGTATCGCCGCTCATCTGCTCCAGTTCTTCCTTTAATGCCAGCGCATGAGCCGTATAGAGCTGCTTCTGCTCATCCTCTGCCATAGAATAAACCACAGTTTCCAGCTTGTCCGGAAGATCTTTTAAGACATCCTTCTTTAAACGCCGCAGAACAAAGGGCCCGGTAAGGCGCCGCAGACTCTCCAATGCATACGTATCTCCGTCTTTGACAATGGGTGCTTCAAACTGCCTGCGGAAGTGGGAATAGGTGAATAAAAATCCCGGCATCAGGTAATCGAAAATGCTCCACAGCTCCGCCAGACGGTTTTCAATCGGCGTACCTGTCAGCGCGCAGCGGGTCTGAGCCTTGATCAGCTTCACTGACTTGGCGCTCTGGGTCAGCGGGTTCTTGATATACTGCGCCTCATCAATGACCTGAAAACGGAACTGGAATGGTTCATAGCAGGTGATATCGCGCTTTAGCAGATCGTAGGAAGTGATGAGGATCTGAGGGTGGCGGATTACTGCTGTTTTCAAGGCTGCTTGCGTAGTTTCCATTCCTGTTTGCACTGCAATGCGCAGAATCTCTTCCCGCTCCGGCGCAGTGCCGGTCACAGTCTGCACCGTGAGTCCCGGCGCAAACCGTTTCAGCTCATTCTCCCAGTTGTAAACCAGGGATGCCGGACAGATGATCAGGGACTGAGACTCCGGATGCTCCTGGGCCTCGGCCTGCAAAAGCGCAATGATCTGGATCGTCTTTCCAAGTCCCATATCGTCTGCCAGAATTCCGCCAAAGCCATTCACATCCAGAGTCTTTAACCATCGGTAACCAGTTTTCTGGTAACCGCGCAGCACCTGCACAAGAGACGCCGGAACCACATAGTCACTGTCCTCCACTGACTTCATACCGCGGACCACCGCCCGAAACAGATTATCCCGGTAAAAGGTAATGCCGCTGCCCTCTTTTAACACACTGTCTAAATAAAGAGCACGGTAGACCGGAACCTTGACAGTGCCGGATAACAATTCTTCCCGCCCAATACCAAGACTGTTTGTCATACGGGCTACCGTCATCAGCCCGTTTTCACCGACATCTAAAAATTCTCCGTTCTTTAAGCGATAATACCTCTTCTTCGGATCGTAGCCGGCCAGGATATCTAATAGCTCGCTCCGGCTCATACCCTCTGCATCCACGTTCAGTTCCAGCCATCTTCCCGATGTCTGAATGCCTACCTTCACCTGCGGTGACGGCAACACGCGGATCTTTCTCGCCGCATCTGTTATCAGGACCTGCCCCAGGGAGATGAATTCTTCCATTCCCTCCGAAAGCAGGCGGTACAATGCTTCCTCGTCATTTCGGATCACCAGATATTCCGACTCGCCATCCCGGTACTGGAAATACCGGGTAATCACCTGACTGATCTTAAACTCCCCCGGCACGTCACGGCAGATGATCCGCGGCACCTTGTCATCATTGAGGGGCGAGAAAGAAAAATCGCCGTAGGACAAAAGCGGTTTCATGGTAATCTCGTCCGGTCCGGAACTGTCAAAGGAGAATTGCGCTTTCAGCTCCTTCGGTCGGTAGCTTTCCAGGTCTACATCGTGGACGGCAAGCTCCGCGTAGGGAAGGATTTTCTGCAGCACACGCTCATAAAACAGCGGAATATCACGCTCCTGAATGTCCAGGGTGTGGCTCTTTTTATCTTTCAGCACCTGCTCTAAAAACACGCCAAGTTCCCGAGATTCATTCTCATCAAGACACACCAGGCTTGTATCGTTGCCCACATACCAGCCCCGCTCTCCGGGAATGCCAAAGAGCTCCTGGTCTACGGAAACGGCAATACCGTCGCGTCCTGCCCGGCAAATCTGTATCGGAAGGCGCATGCAGTCCTGCTTCACCTGCACCGTGCAGTGGGTTCCGTCACCGAACTCCACCTCCAGATTCCGGTTCTCCATCAGCTGAAAGAAACGGTCCCGGTTGGCCCGGTTTAAATTCAGGGTGCGAAGTCCCTGCATGGTGACAAAGGAGCTTTTCCGAAACTGCTCAAAATGCTCCTGATAGACCTGCACCAGCTCCAGCAGCAAGGTGCAAAGCTCCCTGTCCTCCTCCGCAAAAGCGTTCAGGCTGTGATGAAAGGTCAGCTGCTTTCCGTAGGATACGCTGGCCCCCGTACGCACAGCCTCAGCAAAGGCCATCAGGTCCTTTATAATATAAAAACGATCCCGACCCAGTTTGAATTCCAGACTGGCAGAACCGTTTTTTAACATCAGGCGCGGCACCAGCCGAATTTCTGTCTCTTCAGCATCTTCAATGATCTTTGCCACTTCCCGGTTGGTATACTCCCGGATCATGGTACGAATTTCCTGAGACGTGGAGACAGGACGGCCGGAATGCTGCTCCTGTTCTTTTTTCCATTGTTCCCACACAAGCTTTGCGTGCGCGCACATGCCTCTGCAGGAATTTCCATTTACACAAGAACAAGAGTAGTCACGAACCTGACTACCCTTGACATATAAGCTCACCTTATATAAAGTATCTCCGTCCTGGACAGAAGCCCGGATTCTCTGCTCCCCCTTCCAGAACGTGCTGGTGACGGACTCCGTTATCTTCATAAAGTGCCTCCTTGCGCCTATACATGCCTCAGCTCGATTCCGCTTCGCTCCATCTCGCTGCGCGGGCTTCGCCCTATAGATGCCAGCAAATCCCAAAGGCTCTGCGAGCAAGCTCACTCGCCTTCGGGATTCACTGTCCTCTGCATGTCACTGCTGTAACATCACATTCTAGATGGCGCCTCAAATCCGAGTACCTGGATGCATGCCTCCAGCACGCGTTTTACCAGAGTAATAAGGGCGATCCAGCCTGCCTGGCGCGCTTTGTCTTCCTCTGCCAGGATACGGGTATCGTGGTAGAAGCTGTTGAAGGCATTGGACAGGTCGAAAATGTACTGACAGATCTTGTGAGGTGCGGTCTCTGCGAAGGCGTTCTCCATCACATCGTTGTACTTGGACAGTTCCAGCATCAGGGTCTTCTCCGCGTCGCTGACTGCCGGAAGAATCGTCTCTGCCTTTATACCCGGATTCTGTGCCTCATACTTGCCCAGAATGGATTTGATGCGGACAATGGTGTACAGAATATACGGGCCGGTATTTCCCTCGAAGGAGATGAAACGGTCAATATCAAACACATAATCTTTGGCTGCCTGATTGGACAGGTCACCGTATTTTAAGGCTGCAAGTCCGACAATCTTTGCTGTCTCCTTGGCCTCTGCCTCGTCCATGCTGCGATTTTCCATGATACGGTTGTAAACAGCCTCATCGATATCCGCGATGAGGTGTTCCAGACGCATCACACCGCCCTCTCTGGTCTTAAACGGCTTGCCGTCTTTACCGTTCATGGTTCCGAAACCGATATGGATCATAGGAGTTTCCGGTTTTACATAACCGGCCTTCTTCGCCACACGGAATACCTGCTTAAAGTGAAGCTCCTGACGCTTGTCTGTAATGTAAACATACTTAACCGGCTGAAAATCCTTCTCACGCTGGATGATGGTTCCCAGGTCAGAGGTTGCATACAGAGCAGCTCCGTCAGACTTGCGGACGATACACGGCGGCAGCTCCTTGGAGTCGGTCGGTTCGGTGACGTCTACAACCAGAGCGCCCTGGCTCTCGTATGCCAGGCCTTTGTCCTGCAGATCCTGGATCAGCCACGGAATATACTCTTCCGCATCGCTCTCGCCTTTCCAGAGTTCGAAATGAACATCCAGGTTGTCATAGTTTCTCTTTAAATCAGCCAGGGAAACGTTCATAATGTGCTTCCAGATGGCAGTAAACGGCGGATAGCCTTTCTGAAGCTTAAAGGTAGCAGTCTGGGCGCGCTCCTTAAAAGCCTCGTCCACTTTGGACTTGCCGCTGGCGGTCGGGTAGATGTCTTCCAGCTCACTGATGGTAAATGGTGGCTCAGACGGATACTCTCCGGTGTAATTCTCATCAAAATAAACCAGATCCGGCTTACGGTCACGCAGTTCCTCGATAATGAGTCCCATCTGCAGACCCCAGTCACCCAGATGTACGTCACCAATCATATTGTAGCCTAAATATCGGCCCATGCGCTTTACGCTTTCACCAATAACAGCAGAACGCAGATGGCCGACATGCAGCGGCTTTGCCACGTTGGCTCCGCCGTAGTCCACAATGATGGTCTCACCGTGGCCTTCTTCCTCCACACCAAGCTTCTCTTCCCTGGCCATGCCGTTCATGAAATCAGCAAGATAAGCGGCATTTAAGCGGATGTTGATGAAACCAGGCATCACGGCATTGATCTCGGAAAACATGGTGTCGCCGTTTAACTTCTCTACCACCTCATTTGCAATGTCGATGGGTTTCTTTTTATAAGCCTTGGCTGCAGCCATAGCACCATTGCACTGGTACTCACATAAGTCCGGGCGGTTGGATAAGACAACCTTTGCATAAGACGCATCGTAGCCACAGGCGGTAAATGCAGACTTCATCTCGTCTGCGATCAGATCCAGAATTCTCTTCACCTTTTTCTCTCCTTTGATCTTAGTTCTTCCTTTTATCCTGATGTATTATTATACCTGATTTACGGGTAAAATGCAAGAAAAGGGATCGCACCGCACGGCACAATTCCTTTTCTGTGACAGCTGTTCACACACTATGCAGACAGCCACATCATTTTGCTGCTTCTGTTACGCGATCCACCGGCCATTCTCATCTACAGAATAGCCATCCGGAGTCTGTTCCTGACAGAACATGCTCCCTGCCGGATACTGCACGTGATCATACGGTGCGAAATAATACCATACGCCGTCAATCTGCTGCCATCCGGTGAGCATAGAGCCTTCACCCGGAAGCAGGTAGTACCAGCGTCCGCCGGATAAGATCCAGCCGGTCTGCATAATGCCTTCTTCGTTGAAGTACCACCACTTGCCGCCTCGGTACATCCAGCCGGTCTGGTATCCGCCGGTCTGTTTTGCAAACTGCCAGGTTCCTGCCTCAGTCAGGATCCAGGTTCCCTGGGTTCCGCTCACAACCGGCCGTCTGTTGCCTCCGTATGACGGGAATCCAATCTTTGTGATATTTCCGCCCTTACTTGAAATATTGTAATGGGGAGTTGCAAAGATTTTTGTGTTTCCATCCTTATCGGTAATGGTGAAGGTGTAGCGGATGAAGGTATCGTGGCCGGTTCCGCCTTCCAGGTAGAACGGAGCGCCGCTCATCCACAGATGCCAGGTGTTCTCTCCGCCCTCGGTGGAAATATCCAGCTTATGCTGATTTCCTGCTCCCATCATGCCGCTCTGGGCCTCTCCTCCATTTTTACCTGAGTAATCAAAGGTGTACTCCATGTCTTCTTCATCGTCCACCGCTCCACCCAGGATAAAGGTATCACTGCCATTTCCAGTTCGGATGATAGTCTCTGCCATAGTAGTTACTACGTTAATCCGGTTGTTTCCGCCCGGTACCAGAACAAACAGGCTGCCCGGGATCCGGCTGAACTGCAAGAGCGCACTGTTTGCGCCGCCTGCGATCTTCACACGGTTTCCGAAGAGATCAATCTGCTCATCCTCCATGGTGGTGGTCAGCTTCACGCTGCCCGGTGTAGCTAACGTAAACTGCTGTTTCTCAGAAGAACTTTCCATATCCAGGGAAATATCGGAAGTTTCACTCTCTGAGGTTGCCACATCCAGATTGCCGATCTGATCGGTTACGCGGACATTTACCTGATCCACGCCGGAAAGCTTCGTGTTCTTTGCTTCCAGGCTTCCGCTGATATCCAGGGTTCCTCCGTCTGTGCGGATTTCCACGGTATCACCGGCCTGCAGACGGTTTTTCACACTGAGGTTTCCTTCATTATCCAGAGCCAGATTTCCGGATACCACTCCGGTCATCTCATTCACGCGGGTCTTTAAGTCTGCGTTGTCCGCTTTTACAACCAGGTGATCTGCTTTCACAGTTGTACCAGCAGATGTCAGGTTTCCGGATACTTCCAGTTCCATATCTGCTGTTGCCTCTGCCTTACTCAGATTCAGGCTTCCCTGATTCTTTAAGTAAATGTTTTCTGCCGTGAGAGCTGCATTCCTGGCCTTAGTCAGAAGCACATTGTCCTTCGCGCCGATATTTCCATCTGCCCGGAGGGAAATCTCCTCTGCTGATACATTCACGCTGTTTTCCTGATCCGGAATACCGTTTACAATATCTCCGGCAGCTGTCAGGGTGATCCGGTCAGCTGCTTTCAGACTGCCAAGCTTCAGCATGCCTTCTGCCCTACTGTCTTTTAACCAGATCTGACGGTCAGCCTCTGCATTTAAAACGCCTTCCGTCTCCGTGGTGATCCAGTGCTCTGAAGATCCGATATTTCCAATGTTTCCAGAATCATCGGCTTTCGCAGTCAGAGTAATATTGCTGCCCCGGAAGTTGGTCTGGTCTTCTTCCTCTTCTGCGAGACCGTTTAACAGATCACCGCCGGTCACAGTAAAGGTGATGTCATTACGGTCATCCTCCGTGCCTGCTTCCACATGGCCGATGGTAAAGGTTCCATTCACATTTCCGGTGATGGTTCCGGTCGCGTAAATATTCACCTGTTTTCCAGCCGTCATATGATTCACCGTATAGTCGCCCTGTACATGGCTGGTAATGCTTCCGTTTTCTGCTTTGATACTCTCAATAGCAGTGCTGCGATCCATGCGTAAGAAAATGCCACCGTTTGCGGAACTTAACTCGGCAATCGGGAGAATTCCTTCGGTTCCGATATCGTGAAGGTTGATGCTGCCGTTGGCCTTTACGATCAGCGCATTCTGTGCCGGATCCAGACTCTTATCCACGATCAGGTTAGTGGTCAGCGCTTTTTCATCCGTTCCAACAGTATCTGCTTCCAGAACAATGTTTCTGGCAGTGACATTAGCCTCAGTGTCCGTGTCTTCCAGACCATTTTCCATAGCTCCGACTGTCTTAATCTTCACGTCACTGCTGTCAGAAGAAACTTTCTTCAGTTTCAAAATCTTGCTGTTATCCTGGATATACACGCCTGTCATGGTTTTCACCTGCAGTTCCAGTTCAGCCTCACTTCCGTAACCTTTCACTTTCAAGTAACTGGTGTCTTCCGCGATCTGCTCTGCGATCACATCCAGTTTCTTGGTTGTTGCATGAACATCATCGTTTCCAATGCTTCCTGCAATTACCTTACCAGCTGCCTTAACCAGAATATGCTCCGGTGCAGTCAGCTGCTTCACAGTTACATTTTTCAGTGCTTCCAGCTCAATGCCCTTCTGTGCTGTCAGATGGTTTACTGTCATATCGTCCAGTACTTTCAGCCAGATACTCTCCGCTGCATCACCATCCAGTGTCGTTCCCTGTACCTTAAGCGTCCGGTCCGCGGTTCCGATGGAGCCATCCACTGCAGTCAGTTTCAGATTTTCGCCGGTCACATCTGCCTGATCTCCATCTTCAGTTCCGGTCATGCCATTTGCCGTGATCTGAATGTCGGATCCGGCTTTAACTCTGCCGATGGATAAAATTCCGCTCTCTCCTGTGTTGTCTAAGTAGATGCTTCCGTTTTCTGCGGCCGCAGTGATGGAGGTTACCTGGGTCTTTAATGGACTTTCTGCGGTTCCAATGCTGCCGTTTGTACTGGTTAAGTCAGCGTCTGCTGCGATCACAGTTGCTGCGGTGTTCTTGCCGATGATGCTGCCTGCTGTCTTAAAGACGATATTACCTGCCGCCTTTAACTGTCCCAGGTTTACATTTCCGGTCAGATCGGTCAGATAAATGCTGCTCCTATCTGACACTGCGCTGAGAGTGCTGTTTCCTGCTTCCACATTCATCACTTTATCGGTGTTTCCGATACTTCCTGTGGTTGCGTGAAGAAGTATGCTGGATGCGGTGATCGCTGCGGTAGTTCCGTCTGCTTCATTTGCAATACTTCCAGCTGTCAGGGAAACCGTACCGTTATTTCTGCTGCTTGTGATATTCTTCACATAGGCTGTGCCCTGCTGTGTTACATAGATATCACCCATGGAAATGATTTCCATATTGCCGGAAATATTAGTTCTTAAGTTCTGATCTGCCGTTCCCACTGCACTGCTCTTTAAGATCCGAAGAGCGTCTGCCTTGATGTTGATGTCTGAGTCAAGTGCCTTCACTGCCTTGTCAGTGCTGATCTCTACCACACCATCGGAAGTGATGGAGCCAATGGCCAGCTCCCGGTTCTTTGCTTCAAGATAGATTGGTCCGGTGCTGTTTGCCGCAGTGTTGAATCCCTTCGTTCCAACCGATACACGAATCGGATCTGCGGAAGTACCAAAGTTCTTTGTTATCTGAACGGACATGCCAGCCGCGCTCAGATCCACACTCTGGTTTCCTTGTCTTGTTACAGTGCCGGCCACCAGAGTCAGATCATCACCAGCAGTGATGGTTTCCGTCAGATTGATGTCCACATCCGCATTGCCAAGACCGCGGATTTCTGCATCATTCCCGGCATTGATGCTTCCAAGATCATATGTGCCGAGACTGTCATACTCGTACTCAACGGTCTTACCCTGAGTCATATCAGTTATATCCTGGGTTTTCTCAACGGATTTTACCGTTACACCAACATACTGATTCTTCGTTTCATCATAGGTAATGTAATCATATTCCTTAATTACCGTTCCAGCTTTTACTACTTCATACTTCTTTGTATCCTTGTTGTAACGAATCTGATCATACTCACCTGCATCAGAACTTCCCTCTGCTGGTTTGTAAATCAAAGTGACCTCATCATCCACTAGCCAGAAGGTCTTCGAAAGCTGATCTGTGTAAGTTCCATCAGCCAATGTTTTCAGATACCGGATTGCATCGTCGCTTCCCAGTGTCATGGTCTGCGCCTGACCATTGATCACAACTTTTACCTCACCAGTAAAGTTGCCAGCTTCATCGGTCAGATACTCCGCTGACCGATCCAGTTTCTGATAGTTCACATTTCCATCCCTATCTGTGGTTACCAGATAATACTCAAAACCAGTGGTGTCATACCGCTCTTCTAGATGTTTTCCATCTGCTGCCTGATATTCGGTTGTACATGCGGAATCTGTATAATACCTGGTCTTCCACTCACCATTGGCATCTAATTCCGTTTTCTCATACAATGTCTGAGAAATTTCCTGTACTGCCCTGGTGCTTGCTGACACAATATTCAATGCAGTATTCACAGATTCTGTGGTTGTATAGGTCTGTTTTCCAGTTACCGGATCTTCAACCAGAACACCAACCAGCAGCTTCGGCAGATCCATAATCAGGCGTACATTCCTGCAGTTAACAGACTGAATCAGAGCCTTATCTACGTTTCTGATCTTCGCTGCTGCTGCGTTTGCTGCCTTCTCTGCTTCTGCTGTCGTTGTTCCCTGGACTTCAATATAGCGTTTCAGTCCAACCTGGAGATAAACATTGCCTGCTGCATCCACAATCAGTTCCGGACGTTTCAGACTATTATCATCATTGCCCGTTACAAACAGATTCACATGAAGCGGTCTGCCATCAGTTCCTACATTTTCAGCATTTTGAATATTGAGCTTTGCTACATCCAGTTTCGCATTATCTCCAAAGTATACGCTGCCTTGCTGTCCATTGAACAGAACATTTAAGACTGCTGTGTAATAGGAGAACCATCCATCAAAGATTACATTCTTTCCGGTATTGGTTGTAATGGTTACTTCTGGCTGATTGGTGTTATCCACCACATCATCCATCACAAACTTGGAATAATCACTGCAAAGGATGGTGTACGCGCAGCTGTCTGCATCGTACTCTGCTAAAAGATCGATATTTTTCAAAATCAGATTCTTCGCAGAGTTGTTGGTAATATTTAATCTGGTGATCACATTGTTGCTGTGAATCTTCACGGTTCCGCTTACTTTGCCATAGAGTGACTCAATCTTTAAGCTTCCGTTTGCCTTGGAACTGAAAGATTTGATGATGACATTGTCACCATTCTTCTCATAGGTTACATCGCTGTTCGCAATATTTCCATTTTCGTCAATGACAATATTTACGTCCGCATTGCTTCCATAATAGATATTACCATTTAAGATTACGTTGTTTTCAGATTTGTATTCCCCGTTTTCCTTCTTATCGGTTGCACTCTGGAGAATCTTTTCTACTACAATCTCCTCTACCCAGGTGATGACCTTCACGATTGTCTTTGTAATCCACTTGACGATCTTATTCAGAGGCCACGGAAGCTTTTTACAAATCTTTTCGGAAACCTTTTCAATGACATTCTTGGTTCTGGTAACAGTCTGTTTGATAAATTCCGTTACCGTTTCTGCCTTATACTCTGCTTTCTTTGTATAAGACACTTCGCTCTCGCTCTTTGCTGCCGCGCCAATGGCGATATCCTTTGCGTTCATGGAAGAATCACTTCCGTAAATTTCTACATTGCCATAGACTTTTGTGTTATTGGTTGCTGTAGAAATGACAGAACCAGTACCGCCTGCGGTATAGCCATAGCTGTAAGCATTGGTATAAATATCATTGGTCGAAATTGCATACAGAGTCAGTGTCTGACCTGCGTGCAGCCTTACGTTGGTGCCAGTTACTTTTGCGTTTGCTGTCACATTTACCGTCGCGTTTGGCTTAGACTGGGTATTGATGATAGAACCAGTCTCGGAATATGCCGATGCATATGCGTAAATCCGGCCGATCACTGCCTGAATATCCAGGTTTTTCGCCGCTGACAACTCTGTGCAGCTTCCAAGATTGATCAGCGAATTGATAGTCATCCTGTTCACAACATCGGTGGAAATGTGGCTGAGGCCATCTACGGTAAATTTAATTCTGCCGTAAACCTTTGCTTCTGTATTGGTACTTGTTCCAATAAATACATCTCCGGACTGTGCATTCACTGACGCATGGCTGCCGGTAATTCCATTTAAGAACTCTGCCACTGCATTGGCTGTAGTGGTTGCCTCTGCCTTTACGTTGGTTCCTGCTGCCACTCCGCCAGCTCCGCCGTAAGCGGTTAAGTTGGAAGTAATGTCTTTCGCTGACGCATAAATCTTAATATTGCCCTTATTTGCCAGAATCGCGGACGGATAAATCTTAACCCGCACATCATCGGTCACATTCTGAACTGCCTTCGCGACACCTTTGGCAATGATTGCACCTGCGATTGCAGTTGCGTAACCTTTATAAGAGTTATTGGATGCCGCGATGATCACGATTGCGTCACCATCCTGATCTGCATCGATTGCTGTCAGCTTGCTTCCGCTTCCCACTTCCGTGTAAGTCTGATTATTAACTGTGGTGTCATCGCTGACGTCATTGGCTGATCCGCCAAATGCTCCGGAAGATGCCGTCGCTGTGGTGTCTTTGTTGATGCTTGCGGCTGCCTGGATCAGGATATTCTGTGCGGTAATGGTACTTCCGGTTACTCTTGCAGTAGTCTTATTGGTAATCTTCGTGGTGATCTTAGTCAGACCGCCTGCCGCAAAGCCCGCTGCACTGTGTCCGGATGCATTGCCATTTACATCATGCTCATCCTGTGCTACTGCAGATGCCGCTCCGTTCGCTGTGATGGTACTGTTTGCAATCTCAGCTGTGGTTGTAATATCTTCTGTGATTTCCAGGTTCTGTGCAGTTCCGGCTGCCAGAAGTCCGCCTGCGGTTCCTTTGGCAGTTCCTTTTACAGTTCCGCTGTAATCTGCCAGAACGGAGACGTTTCTTGCATTGATAATGGTTGTTCCGGTGATCTGTGCAATAGTCTTGAAGGTATTTTCGATCTTCACCGTAACACCACCCACTGCCGCGCCACCAGCTGCCGCTAAGCCTGCTCCGTTACCGGTTAAACTTCCGTTGGCTTTGCTGAGTACCAGGGCGTCCTCTGTCAGTGTCAGAGTTGCATTAGTTACTTCCGCAGTTGCACTGCCGTCTACAATGATTTCCGAAGATGCACCGGAACCACTTACCAGACCACTGGCTGCTCCTGCATATGCATTGGATTCCAGATTGCCGGCTTTGCTATAAGATTCATCGTCATTTACATTAAACAATGCCCGTACTCTTATATTCTTAGCCTGAATCTTGCCGCCCGTAACAGCCGCCAGCACAACCGGTTTTACTGTCAGTCTGGCAATCGCCGCCTGAACAGATCCGCCTACTGCTGCTGACAAACCATACGCATTTGCTGTTGCAGTTAAAATACTGTGGGCCAGAATATCGTAAGTACCCTTTGATGCTGTTACATTGGCTCCACTTGCTACTTTTGTTGTACTTCCTACCTCTACAAGTGCAAGAGTCACAGATCCTGTTGCTCCATAACCTACACCTGCTGCTGTGGTGGTTGCTGTAGAGGTAATATTCTGATTTGCATTCAGTTTCACATTGCCATTGATAGATGCCAAACTGCTGCCGCTAAGTACTTCTACGATGGTTGTTCCAGTTACTTTTAATCTGGCTGCTGCCATTCCAGCGGATGCCCATCCACCAGCATAACCATCTGCTGTTGGATTTGCATTGATGATTAACCGTGCTGATACATGAACTCCGGACTTACCATTTAAAGAACCGGTGCTTCCGATCAGAACCTTCGTCGTTCCGGTCACATCCATGTAAGCTACGGCTGCGCCCAGTCCGATGACTCCTGCGGAACCTGCTGCCGCCTTAAAGGCATTGCTGGTAATCTGGTTCTCTGCGTTGATGGTTACGGTGCCACTTGCATTGATAGTTCCGTTGATCTCTACCTGAACCGTACCATTTAAGATTGCAATGGCTACTGAACCGCCTGCTGCCAAACCACCTCCAGATACAGAACCTGCATATGCGGTTACTGCGGTTGTGTCTGCTGCTTTGATATTGGCGTTGCCTGTTAAGGTGATCACAGTTCCAGAACCGATTCTCGCCGTTGTTGCATTGGCAGTTTCTCCTGTGAAGTAACCTGTGATATCCAGTTTCAGGCTTTCGTCAGTCAAACCATTGGCATTATTCAGAGCCTCGTTAATGCTGCTCTGGCTATTGGAACTTACGTTGTTCGTGTCATCACGCTTCATAGCCGTCTTTGCATCATCACTCTGCTTGCTGCCAACCAGAATTACCAGTACACTGCCGGATACAGCGCCGACACCTGCGGAACCTGCAACTACATAAGACGTAATGTCCCGTTTAGAGTTTGCTGTCAGATTCAGGTTCACTGCTGTAATACTGCCGTTTGTTCCAATCTCTGCCAGAACGGTATTCTTGAAGATCAGAACTGCTGCTGCACCGCCCACAGCTGTTCCACCGCCGGATAAGGTACCTGCTGTCATATTAATAGTTGCAATATCTTCTGCCAGAACGGTTAAATCACCGTTCAAAATGATATTTACGTTGTTGCCAATTCGTGCGGCTGAATCTGCATTGGCAATGATCAGGATCAGGGATCCGCCCACTGCAGTGCTTCCGCCAGTTGCTGCTGCCACCACACCGGTGATAGTTTCTTTGGATTGTGCATTCACATTCAGAGAACCGGCTTGGATGGATGTGTCATCCAGCACTTCCGCCTTGGTATGGCTCTTGAAGATGATGCTTGCTCCTGCGCCGCCCACTGCGACTGCGCCGCCAGATACGGATGCCGCACCGGAAGTAATGTACTGCCAGTTGATGGCTTTTACATTGACTGCTGCTGTACCTGCCTCAATAGTTCCGCCAAGCTGGCTGGTTACGGTATTCTCTGTGTAGAGAACGGATGCGCTTCCCGCGCCGCCTGCCAGACCGCCTGCTAAGCTGGTTGTCAGAAGGAATATATTGTTATCGCTGACTGCCAGGACGTCAACTCCGCCTGGTGCATAAACCGTACCATTTAAGATGGCCTCTACGGTCTTCTTTAAATAAGTCACTACGATGGTTCCCGTTGCTCCTGCGATACCGACTGCCGCACCACCAGCTGCCGTGTCAACCTCCGTGGAATCCATGGCAATGACCTTCACACTGGAACTCCGTGTTACGTGTTCCCGGCTGTTCTGATTGATTCTCGCTCCGGTATCTACTTTTGCCCGTATTACCGTATCAGAAACAACTGTGGTAGAAGCAATGGATCCCGCTGCGCCAGTACCTGCAGAACCAGAAGCAGTGATTGCCATCAGATTATTGGTGTTAAATGCTCCGATGAGAACGCCGTACTGAGTCGCTTTCTTGCGGTTTCTCTTCCGGTCGCCATCATTGCCATCTAACTCGCCGGTATAGAAAGTAATACCTGTCGTTCCATAAGTATCTAACCGAGCCAGTTTTCCAACCAGTGCCTGAACCGTATTGCTTGCTTTCACAACCGCTACACCTGCCGCGCCGCTGACGGATACTCCGGTTGCGCTGATGGCAGTATTGGCTGATCCTGCAATCACATACAGATTCTGGTTATCTTCTGCCCAGATTGCGATGCTGCCGTTTGCAGTCAGAATGGTAGCTGCAGTATTGGCTTTCACCTCTGCTGTAGTCTCATTCTTTATGATGATCGTAGAAACTGCTCCGTTCACAGCACCTGTTGGTGTTGCACCAACTGCCGCACCGGCACTGACTACAACTACCACATAGACTTCATCACTGATTGCCTTGATGATGATATTTCTTCCGCTGGTTAATACTGCGCCTTCATCTACATAGGCGCTGGTCACCTTCTGGAAGGTAATGGTATCGTTGGAGATGCCTGCACTGACTGTGCCGCTGGCGGCTATATTACCTGCCACATCCTGAATGGAAGTGGTATCCACTGCGATCACCAGAATATCACCATTGTTCTTTGTTGTAACTTTTGCATTCTTTCCGATCCATGCTTTGGTCTCACTGCCAAATACTAATACATTGACAGAACCAACTACCGATACGGCTCCGCTTGCTGCTCCGCTGACTACCCAGCTGCGGATCTTCTGGGAAGATTTCGCACCTACTAAAACGCCAGACTGAGCAGACTCATTGGACTTAGAAGACACATAATCGGTCGTCGTATCCTTATCATTTAAGTTCTTATAATTCTCATTTACATCAGAAGTTGCTGTGCCGTCTGCAAAGTTTACATTTCCTCTGTTTGCATTGGCAGTAACGACTGCACCATCACCAATATAAGAATGTGTCTTGTTAGAGAAAACAATCACATTGGTAGCCACACCAATTCCTGCTGCGCCACCGCCGCTTACGCTTCCGTTGATCACCCGGATGTCCTGAGCACTTTCTGCCAGAACGATCACGTTGCCATCTGCGTATACGTTTGCATTCGGTGCGATATAAGCAGCTGCCTGCTCGCCAGCTTTGATGACTGTGATGGTTCCTGCCACGGATGCAGAACCAGCTGCACCACCGCCGCTGGAAATGAAGTTCGGAATCTCTAAAATATTCTGTGCGTGAACTTTGACATTTCCTTTATCAGCTCTTACCGTACCGCCAAGTCTTGCCTCTGCAGTGCCCTTGATGATCGCCAGATTCATGGAGATACCAACGGATGCTGTGCCGCTTCCGCCTGCTGCTCCTGCAATTGCATCTAACTTTGTCTTTTCTGTTGCTTCTACAGTAACATCGCCGTCTGTTGCGGTTGTGGAACCACCATCGCCAATGCCTGCATATGTCTTATCATCTACAGAAGCGCTGGTAAAGTATCCGCTGATCAGAGACTTGTTCTCTTCTTTCAGTCCGGTGATGATGCTATTTGCCTCATCCACATACTGATTATTCTGGTCGCCAACGCCAACTGTCTGACCATAACCATGATTTACTGCCGCCTGGCCACGCTTTGATGCTTCATCACTTGCTTTGTCAGAAGAATTACCGCCGCCGTTTGTATTGGCCTTGTTGGCGTCGCTGTCTGCAGTTGCAGCGCCAATGGAAAGTACCAGAATGCTTCCGTTGACACTTGCAGTTCCGCCTGCACCTGCCATGACAGCTTTCGCTGTAATGCCGCGGTCTGACGCTGCCTGAACTAAGATTGCCTTTGCAAGCACTGTACAATTGTTGCCAATCATTGCAGTTACGGTATTGCGGTAAATCGCAACTTCAATCGCTGCTCCGATTGCCGCAGTTCCGCCAACAGTTACATTACCTGTCTTCAAATTCAGGCTGGTTGCATCTTCTGCTTTTACTGTGATCGTTCCATTCTCTGCTTTCAGAGTACATCCGTTTCCAACAATTGCCTGTGTGGTCACATTCATGACTAACACTGCGAAGGAACCGTTCACGGCTGCTGTTCCGCCTGCGCCCGCACCAATCACCGTCATATCGATGTTTTCTTTGGATACTGCACAGATCAGAATATCGCCACTTGCTGCAATTAAGGTTGCACCTGGACGAACCTCTGCAAGAGTTTTGCCCTTGAATACGATGGTTCCCACCGATGCGCCTGCTGCCGCCGTTCCGCCGCCCTGAATGGATGTTGCGGAAAGCTGCAGGTACTGATTGGACTCTGCCTGAATGGTAATAGTTCCAGCTTTTAAGGTTCCGCCAACACTTGCGGTTGTAGTATCCTGAAGAACGATAACCGATACGGTTGCTCCTACACCGGCGGTTCCGCCTGCTGCTGCGCCAATGACATTGGCGTAAATCTGATTGTCGGAATGAGCCAGAACTACAATTGCATTTTCTGCAAAGATCTGTACTCCATCACCAATTCTTGCTGTGGTTTCTTTAATTCCTGTGTAGACAACCACTGCACCGGAGACACCTGCTGTTCCGCCGCCTGACGCCGCACCACCCGAGACACTTTCTACGGTGTCATTGGATGCGATGACATGAACGCCGGACTGCTGATGCGCTCCCTGACGGCTGCCCTGATTTATTCTGGCATTTGCATTGATAACCGCCTGGGCTTTCGCCTTTTCTACTACGGTTACTGTTGCAATGCCGACACCTGCGCTGGATCCGCCTGCTCCGGTAACTGCGATCGCGTGAATATTGGTTGTGTTGAAAGCACCAATGATGATGCCGTTGATGGTCATCTGGTTATGTTTTCCGCGTCTGGAAACCACATTGCCGCTGGTGCTGTCTGTTGTAATTGTCAGCTTGCCAAAATTACCGCTGACACTGTTCTTGCCAAGAGCATCCAGTGCAGCGCCAATTCCTGCTTCTGCCCATGTTCTGTGAGTATCCGTAATCACAATCACACCTGCGCCAACACCTGCGCTTCCAGCGCTGATTGCTGCAGAACCTGCTCCGGAGAGGATGGTCTGCTCTGCTTCTGCGGTTACCTGGATACTGCCATCTGCAGAAATCACAGTTCCTGATGCGTCTGCGTTCTCATTGTTGCTGTCTGGAGTTCCGATCAGCGCGAATACGTTCTGTTTTGCTACAATCACTGCTACAGAACCATTCACTGCCGCACTGGAACCACCGGCAGCTCCGATCACCAGATCTATCAGAGTATCATCACTCTTTGCAGAAACGATCACGTTGCCGCTATTGCTGGTGGTAATCTTTGTTCCCTTGCCAACACCTGCGTAAATCAGTCCCTGATATACGATAGTATCGATGGAAGCTCCAACAGCTGCACCACTGGTAGATAATCCCAGGCTGCCAACGATATCAATGATATCGGTACTGCCCAGAGCAATGATCTGTACATCGCCGTTGGCATTGATCACGGAATTCTTACCAACCGCTGACTTCACCGTGTCCCCGACAACTACCACTGCTGCAGAACCGGTTACCGTTGTTCCGCCTGCGGATACGCCGCCGCTGATGACGATGTTGATAAATTTCTTATCTGATGCTGCTGTTACAGCTACATTGTTTCCATAGATCGTTGCATGGTCACCAATCAGTGCCTGAGTCTTTCCATCTGCAATCACATCTGCATTGGAAAGTCCAACTGCTGCACCGCTTGCAGAACCGGCAAATCCGCCAGCCAGAACCACGTTGATCATGGAATCTTTCGCTGATACAGTTACATTGCCGCGGCTATTTGCGTTACCGATCTGTGTATAATCGCCAATCTTCGCCATAACATCGTTGCTGATGACGATGACGCCGATGGAACCAGATACAGATGCGCTCTTGCCGCCGCCTAAACCAATGACAAAAATATCATTCTTTTCTGTCGCATCTGCACTTACAGTCAATCCGCCAGGAGCGATAATCGCTGCATAATCACTGCTGGTTCCGTCTGCGATCTCTGCCAGAACCTTCTTTAAGAATACGTTCACCTGTACAGAACCGCCGACACCGGATTTTCCGCTGCTGATTGCCGCGCCGCCGGAAACGATCACGATGACAGTCTTGCTGTTTGCAGTTACAGACATCGCATTGACGTTATAAGTTCCGGTTCCAGCTCTTGCAACGGTACTGCCCCTGATCACATTGACTGCCGGGCTGACTGCTGCTGCCACACCATTGCTTCCAGCTGCCGCTCCATTGACGATCACTGCCACGATGGTCTCTTCGCTGTCTGCACTTACGGTTAAGTTTCCGCCAGCCGTAATGTTTGCACCATTGCCAATCTGTGTCAGAGTATTGGTATTGACCACGATCACGCTGACAGAAGCACCGATTCCGTGTCCGCCAGATGCCGCGATACCGCCGGTAATTCCGGTATAGCCAAGTCTGGATGCTGCGGTTACTTTTACGTTACCCTTCGTTTTAATGGTTGCGTTTTTGCCAATCTCTGCGGTTACGCTGTTTCCATTTACGAAAATGTTAACAACACCTTCTCCCGCAGCCTGTGTTCCATTGCCTGACTTGGAAGAAGAAGCCGCTGCTGCTACCAGAATCGAAGTCAGATCCAGTTCACCGGATGCGCTGATGGTCACATCACCATTCCATGATCCGCCATTTGCTCCTGTCACTGTGGAACCATCACCGAGGCCTGCATTCACCTTCGAATTGTGAATGATGGTATTGATGCCAACACCGGCACTCTTGCTGCCGCCATATGCCACGGAACCTGCGATGGTCACTGCATTTACTTTGGAAGCTGCTTTGACGGTCAGACCATCGGTCAGAATCAAAGTTACATTCTTGCCAACCAGTGCTGCCACATAATCATTGATCACCAGAACCGTAAAGGAACCTGCTCCGGTAAATTTTGTATTTTCTGTAGAAGCTGCGCCACCGACTGCTTCCAGGTAGTAGTTATTATTGGAAAGAAGATTCCAGAGATCCTTTACTACACTGGCAAGATCAGATAATTTCAGGTCTTCAGAACTCTGTGCATCATCGGTTGTATTGATCTCAACCTTGCCATCTTTGATCTGGGTGGAGCCAGTTTTGATCACGCCGTTGATCTTGATGTTTCCGCCAATATCATCAGCCTTGGCACTTACCTGCTTTTTCTCTGCCTTGACCAGAAGACTCTTTGCTGTGATCTGCGCATTGTCACCGATCTCTGCAGTTGTCTTGTTGTTCACATAGATCATGGCGTAAGCGCCACCGACTCCTGCCTTGGAATCAGAGTTTCCATTGGAACCACTGGTCTTTCCGCTGCCATTCTGCTCGTTGAACCGGCTGTCTGTTAAGGATGCGCCCCATGCCCGGGCTGCCAGTTTACTCTGCTCAATGGCTTCTACGGTCATGTTTCCGTTCGAATAAATGATTACGTCATTTCCAACACTAGCGTTTGTCTCCGCATTGGATACAATTACAGCTACCGCGCCTGCTACTGCAAAGCCTCCGCTTCCGCCGCTTCCTGCACCGGCGATAGCTTCCGCACCAAGTCTGGTCTTGTAATCATCATCCATGTTATGTCTGGTAACTGCCTGAATCAGGATCTCACCAACCGATGTTCCGCTGGTTCCAAGATTACCAGTCAGCTGTGCCACTGTCTTGCTGTTATTGATGATAACTGCCACGCCCAGAGCAATCGAATTCTTTTTAGAAACGGCCGCTCCGGTTGCCAGCATCTCAAAGTTGTCAAGGTTCTCTGCTTTGATGGTAACTGTTTTAGCCTTCTTCACAGTACCGGATACTCTTGTGCTTACATCGTGGGATACGATGGAAACGCCGACTGCTGCTGCCACGGATACCGGATTTTCCTGATTGGTTGTGGTTCCGGTCCTGCCGCTCTGAGCATCCTTCTTTGCATTTGCCGCATTGGCTGCATTCGCTCCTGTAGTGTCGGTTGAACCACTGTCCACAGAATGCTCGGAAGTCTTCACATCTGCTGCCGCCAGGACTTTGTTGGAAAGACTGGTATCAGAACTGGTCTTGTTCTTATCCTCAGCGTTCAGCTTGCTGTCGATCTTCTCGTTTACTTTATTATCAGAAGAAGTATTGCTCTTTCCAGAGTTGTTATTGTTTTTCTTAAATGCTGAACCATCTAATATAGAAGCAATGGTTGCATTGTACTTCTTCTCGTAACGGGATAAATCTACACCAGACGCCGTTGCGTACGCTTTTGCCAGATCCTGTGCTTTGGCAATGGCATGTACGGTAAAGTTTCCGTCAACCGATGCAGTTCCTGCCAGAAGTGCGCTGACTTTCTCTGCCACCAGGTTTACGGCTACGGAGGCACCGACTGCTGCGTTCTTCGCTTCCGCATCGCCCTTTGCGGTGGTCTCCGTCTTAGAGACACTCTCTGCGTAAATATCCAGATTGCCACCGGTATCAACAGTTGTTCCGCTGCTGATCTCTGCGTTTGCATTGCTGCTTACCAGAGATACAGAAACTGCTGCGTCCAGGGAATCATACTTTCTATCAGCCTTATCAGAAGTACTCTTGCCATCGGCATCTTCGTATGCATCATTACCAGCTTCCACATAAGTTTCCATTTCACTGTTGATCACAGATTTCACAGCGAAATTGCCTGCTGTTTTAATATTGCCGCCTGCAACTTTTGCATCTGCCGTTGTGTCCGCAATGGTCAGTCCGAAGGACGCGCCTACGCCAACACTCTTATCACTTCCGCCAGAGCTGCTTCCGCTATTGCTGCTGTTTCCGGTACTGCCGCTGTTTCCGGTGCTGCTGCTGTTTCCAGATTCTGCTCCCTCAAGGTCTGCGCTTGCACCTGCCTTGGTGGTAATCTTCTGGTTCACCTTTGCTGTCACACTGCTCTCCTGACTGCTTTGTGCTGTCAGGTTTCCATTCACGTTTGCAGTATAAGCAGTATTAAAAATATTGATTGCAGCCGCTCCGGCTACGCCTACGTTGGAAGCACCTGCACCGGAAATACTGATCACTTCGATGGTATTGGCTGTTTCTTTTCCGCTACTATCAGTCGGCATTCCTGCACGAACCAGGAAATAACCGGTCTTGTGGCTTCCGTAAATCTCTGCCCGGTTCACTAAATTACCGACCAGAATTGCTACGCTGACGCCTACACCATTAGTGCTTAAAGTGGAAGATGCATTGGCTTTCACAGTTACATTGTTGTGTGCCAGGGCAATCACTTCCAGCTTACCACTGGAAACTGTATCTGCTTTGACACTGGCTACAGTTTCATCATTCCATACTTCCACTGCCACAGCCGCCGCTGCGGTTACTTTTCCTTCGGTGGTCTCTGCGGACTGTGGAGTCTTTGACTCTGTCTCAGAGATTCCATCCGTACCGGAACCGACTTTTTTGCCGCTTGCCAGTGCCTTGTTCACCAGATTATCCGGCGATTGCGGATCACTGTCATCACTGCTATCAGAATTGCTGTCATCTTCACTCGGTGCATCTGCTCCATTGGCACCGGCAATGCTGATGGTCTCTGCCGAGTTTCCGCTTTCTGCTTTTACACTGATGTCCTTTGCACCTGTCACCTTACGGTTCATGTACGCATACTGATGAAGCTTTCCTGCGGATACGGTCACGGCTCCGCCCACTGCCACGCTGCTGCCTGCAGCCTTTCCGCTGGCCCTGGTGGATTTCTTCTTATTTGATTTTGCGTAGACCGTCAGATTTCCGACCAGTGCGACTGGCTGACTGTTCGCTGCAACCTTTGCTCTTGTGGTTCCATTTAAAATGTTTACTGCAACCACCGGAACGATTGCCTTGCCTCCGGCTGCTCCGGCAATGGCTTCCACAGTAATCTCACCCTCAGATTCTGCTTTCACGGTCAGGGAGTTAAACTTGTTGCTGTTTCCTGTTTCGTTTACTACTGTCGTCTCTTCCAGATCTGCGGTTGTAGTATTGCTGACTACACCAACACCAATTGCAGTTCCGACACCGGTGGACTTTGCAAATTCTTTCTGGGAATCATCGGATCCTGCTTTTGTTGCTGCGTTGCTCTTACTGCTCGCTGTAATAGAAAGATCTCTTCCTACATTAATAGTTGCCTTGCTGATGTAGGCATTTGTAATGTCATTTACTACATTTACTGAAATAGCCCCTCCCAGTCCAAAATTGCCTGAGTTAAATCCTGCTGTTGTACTTACAGAAGACAGATTATTGTAGGTCCTGTTTTCTGTTTTTGTTGTTCCATTTTCATCCACTTCTACCAGAATACTCTGTTCACCTGTAACTGCTGCAACCGTAAGATCATTCGCGTTGATCGTTGCATTTGAAATGTAAGCTTCGTTGCGGTTATTCACAACACCGACACCAATTGCCACACCTGCAGAAATATTAGTTCCATTCTTTCCGGAGGTATCACCATTGGCTTTCATGGTAACCAGCTGCTTTAAGCCTTTTACTCCATTGGTGTTGTTTGCTGTTAAAGTAATATACATGGTATATACTTTGTAAGTAGTTCCATTTTTTGTTTCATCCGTAACTTCGATTCCTGTCATATCCTTCGGAGCAAAACCGAAACTGCCTGGAAGTTTGAATACCAGCTTGTATTTTCCTGCTGTTAATTGCTGATTTCCATTTATTGACTGGTCTTCATTCTGTGTGGCTCCGTTTGTAAATTTAATCAGTCCGTCTTTGTCCAGGAATGTCTGATTATATGGATTGCCGGTATCTGTCTGACCGTCCTGTGTTACTTTCGTCAGAGTTGCCGTTACCGGAAGTGTGGTAGATCCATCTTCTGTCACTGCCGCAAACCGGAATTCATTGTCATCCGCGTCATCCTCTAATCCGCTTGGAATGGTAGATGCGTCTGCAACTGTTGTATTATTGGAAACTGCATTCGCGAGCACTTCTACCTTTCCGTTTGCATTAATTGTGCCTGTTGTTGTAATAGATGCTTCATTTGTGGAATTTACAATTGTTACTGCGATTGCTCCAACCAGCTGATTTTTAGTATTACTTGTCTTTGCCAGTTTCACAATTCCGTTATACCCTTTTCCGGAAGCAATCTCGATTACCTGATCTGCCGGAACTGCATAACCACTCGGTACAATGATGGTTATGGTATAGGAACCATTCGCAAACTCCGTTCCTTCATAAACATTACTCTTATCCAGTGTCCAGAGTCTTGGAGCTGATGCAGTCCCTTCGTTTGGCGTAATCTTTACGGTAACGCCTGTTACATCTTTTCCAGTTGTGTCTTTAAATGTAAGTTTGATTTTATTGCTGATTTCTTTTTCTGCTTCTTCAAAAAGGCTTCCCACTCCGCTGTCTTCGCCGCTGGCTGTTTCCAGAGACTCGCTTAACTTGCCTTCTACTTCATCTTTGTGGAACCAGCTGCTGATCTTCGTCTTGGCATCAGAAGCCATCTCGCTGCCCTTCTGTTTCAATCTGGTAGTCAGCTGAATGTTTTCCAAGGAATTGTTGATGATTCCAAGGATCGTATTCAGGGCTGTTTCCTTTACAGAAGAATTTTTCTCCTCCGACTTTACAGATTTTACAGTGGTGCCATTCACTCCATGCTGCGTGGAGGAAACCTTCAGGTTTTCTACTTTTGTAACATTGACATTTCCGCCAATATTTGCCAGCGTATCATAATTGATCACTGACACACCTGCAAATGCTCCGCTCTGGCTGGAATTGGTTTTCTTTCCCAGCGCATTGGTTGCTGCTGCAGCATTGCTTTCTGCCGCCAGAATCAGGTCGCCGCCTGCAGAAATGCTGTTCTGTCTTGTACTATCAATACTTACTTTAGTAGTTCCGCCGATGACAGAAACGCCAACTGCAATATTTCCTGCTTTTGCATCTGCATTTACATCCGATTTGATCACGGATTTTGCTGTCATTTCAATGTTTTTGGTGGATATGAAATCACTGTTCTTTACCAGAACTGCTGAAGAAACATTCGCTACATTGACTGCCACTCCAATACCAACACTCTTCGTGCTCATGGTCAGATCATTCATAGAAGATAAGGTGATCGTATCTGCGGTAAAACTGCAATCCTCAATCTCAATGATGGTCTCGATATTTTTTACATTTGCCAGGTATCCGTCAATATCCTCAATCTTGCCATTGACGGATGACCATACGCCTGAATCACTGGTATCTGCATCGGCCTCTTGTCCTGCCGATGTACTGTCCGCCGCTGAAGATGCTTTGTTTGTCGCTGTAATGGTGATCTCGGATCCCTTGTCTTTATCGTCCGTATCACCACTGGCGACAATCGTCATATTTTTTATGCCGGCATATGTAGTATCCGAATCATACACCTTCTTCACCACATTCAGAAATACATCCCCCGCTGTGGCAGAGCCGGTATCCTGAGCTGTCAGTTTCAGTTCTTTGACTTTCAGCGTCACGTTCTGACTCGGCTTCAATTCAATCTGCTTAGCAATCAGTTCCATAATGGCTGTTGCCAGATCCAGGACTTTATTCTTTGTATTCACTGGATCCCGGAAGCTGATCTTCGTCTTTGAAGCGATCTTTACTGAGGTGATGTTTGCATTCGTGTAGGCGGTTTTCTTTGTTGCTGCCCCATTCTTCACGATAACGGTCAGCTTTGAGTTATCACCGATGGAAATTTCAATGGCTTCATCACTTCTGACATCAATTGCCGTAGAGTTTGCATCCTCCACTTCCAGCTCATTCGCTGCCTGCACTGCAGGAGCTGCTTTCGGAGCCGCCTGTGCTGCAATCTCCTGCTTCTGCTCTTCCGGTATCCCTGCGGCAGTTTTTTCTTCAGCTACAGCTGTCTCCGGCGATTCCGGTGATTTCGCATCGACTGCACCTGTCTCCGGCGATTCCGGTGATTCCGCATCGGCTGCACCTGTCTCCGGCGATTCCGGTGATTCCGCATCGGCTGCACCTGTCTCCGGCTGACCGGCTTTGGTCTGTTCCGCTCCATCCGGATTTTCTCCAGCGCCCACTGTATCTGTTCCAGATGTTTCAATGCTGCTGTCCTGGCCTTCTCCGAACATTCCCGTGTCCTGCTGTGTATTTCCAGCGTCTGCACGGTTCTTATCTTCCGAATCTGCACCAGAATTCACGCTTCCGTCAGAAACGCTTCCCTGCTCCGGTTCCTGTATATTTTCTGAACCTGTTCCAATTCCAGGATTACTCTTGTCTGTGGAATTCTTGTCATTCTCAGAACCAGTGCCTGTCTCAGAAGTGCCGCCAGACTGATTTACAGATTCAGATCCTTTTTCGGAATCAATTTCCGAACTGCTTCCATCCTCAGAGTTTCCACTGTTATCTTCCGAGCTGCTTTCACTATCAGAACTGGTACTTTCGGAACTGCTGTCTCCAGACGAGCTGTCTCCGCTGTCTCCGGAATTTTCCCCGGCTTCGCTGCCGCCGGAACTGCCGCCGACTTCAGAACTTCCGCTGTCACCGGAAGCATCCCCGCTTTCGGAACTTCCGCCCCCTCCAGAGCCTCCTCCGCCCGAACTGTCACCGGCCTCAAAGCTTCCGCCGCCAGAATCTGCGCTGTCTCCGACCGCAGCATCCTGACTGCTTTCATAGCCGGAATCTGCAGTGCCGCCGGCCGCATAAGAAACCGATGTCCCTGTAACTGCCATACACAGTCCCAGAACCGCGATCATTCCTTTTGCCCGTTTCATGGTCTTTCGGTACTCTAACATTGCCTTTTCCTGTATACCCATAGATTCGCCATTCCTTTCTAAACATACCTGACTCGTCCTTGTTTACTATATGTATCCGTAGTTTTTATATTTTCTGACTTTTTTGTCATCCTTTGGAAAAATACAGTTTTCTACTTTGATTATACAGAAATAGACTTCTTCATTCAATGTTTTCTGCATGAAAGGCATGAATATTGACATCGAAAACTTATTTTTGAAATTTTCCTACTGCAGCCGCTCTAACAGCATTTCTCTGGTTTCCCGGTACTTCTTCACCGGAATTGGAATCCGCGTCCCGTCGATCAGTACCACCTCATATTTCTGGATCCGGGAAATGCACTCCGTGTTGATAACATAGCTCCGGTGCACTGCCGCAAACCTCTCATCTGCTTTCTCCTGAAACTCTGTTAATGTCATACGCACTGGTATTTTCGCTCCGGAAAGAAAAGCAATGATGCTTATGCGTCCGCCTGCCTCCACATAAAGAATCTCAGATAAAAGAAAGATGTGTTCCCGGTCCTCCAGATCTGCAGCCATCAGCTTGGTTTTATCTGTCAGTGTACTAAACCGGCGCATTAGATATTTATGCGCCATTCTGCCCATGGTGCTGGGAAACATCTCATCTCCCACTGTTTTCAGTTCGCCCAGCGGATTGGAAATATGCATATGACAGATTTTCAGTTTCCCATCTCTCTGCTCCCAGACAAACGTGCAGCGTTGCTGCACCTGAAGGAAAAATTCCACACGCTCATCAGTCGTGACCAGATAACGCCCTGCCACCGTACAGACATTTCCACTGTTTTGCACTACAAAAAAATCCTGTTCCATTAAATGGCATGGTTTTAAATCCCGCATAGTACCCCGCAGATCTTCCGCAGTCGCTTTCCTCCCGACAATAAACTGCTTCTGCAGTGTCCCGGTCCATAATACATCCTCATCACAGTAAGACAGTACCAGTTCCGGATTCAGCTGCCAATACTGCATCAGGCACTCCCGCGTCAGTTCCAGTGCCTCCTGCGCCACCTTTTTTTGCATAAGCATTTCTCCTCTCTGTCCTAAAAATCCGCTGTTATTGTCATAAATTATAGCATTTTGCCGGCTCTAATGTCAAAGTTTTGCTATTTTTATTGAGTTTTTAGATTACTTATGATACTCTGAGGTTATTAATCCATAATTTTAACCCTTATGAACCTGCATAAGAGAAAGGGGCATTTATGAAACATCATTCTACAGGCCGCCGCGGTCTTTTCTTTAAAATCAACGCACGAAAAAAGGGGATTGCCTTGATTCTCATTGTATCTCTGGCGCTCCCCTACGTGTCCACTGCATTTCTGGAACAGTATGAACAGCACCGGTCACATCAGGCAGCCGAACAGCTTCAGGAAAAGCTGCAGCTGTCACTGGACAAGCAAAATGCTGCCCTGGATCATTTTTCTGAACTTGTGACCCAGAGCAATTATGATGAAGCACTTGATGAAATCAATCATCTGCTTGCACTGGACAGCGCTAATCCCCAGTATTACCTGAAACGAGCCGGACTTTATGTCCTGTTAAACCGGTCCGATGAAGCCATGGCCGATCTGGAAACCACTATCCGCCTGGCCCCGGATCTCTACGATGCAAGACAGCTCCGGGCACAGCTTCTGGAGGAAAACGGCAAATACGCCGAAGCCCGTACCGACTACGAAACCATGTACCAAATTGATCCATCCCAGACGGATGTACTGATGTACATCGCAGACTGTTACCAGCAGCAGATGGACTACGAAAATGCCATCACCGCTTACAACAATGCGGAAAAAGCACTCCCGGAATATGCCGATGCAATTGCCTATGCCCGCGGTGTCTGCCGTTATTCCCTTGAAGATTTTGAGGGTGCTCTTGCCGATTTTCAGAAATATGCCGTCGCAAAGCCAGAGGACGGAGAACTGAATTTCCTCATTGGCTCTTCCTACATGAACCTGGAACAGGAAGAAGCCGCGGAAAGCTATCTCCGAAAAGCCTATGAACAGGGTGCTTACCTGGCTGAATGCAATTTCTACCTTGGTTCCATCAGCATGAACCGGGAAGACTATAAAACGGCTATTCCGTATTTCACTGCCGCAATCGAGGGAAACTGCTTTGCGGATTTTGCCTTCTACAACCGAGGAGTCTGCTATCTTCATACAGATGAAGCCAGTCTGGCCAAAGCTGATTTTGAGTATGTGATGGAACATTCCACGGATTCTCAGCTCATGTCCGATACCAAAGATATCCTGGACCAGCTCAGCCGATAACCCGCGGCAGGACCAAACATCAGTCCGGATGCAGCAAAAATACCGCAAAAGCCCCTGCTAATCGCGGCAAAACACGGCAAAACACGAAAAAACAGTTGAAAAACAGCGGTTTTTAGTATAGAATATAGTAGATTAATCGCGAGTACGCAAATTCAAGGAGGAATATCACATGATTTCAGCAGGTGATTTTAGAAACGGCATTACCCTGGAAATCGAGGGTAACGTATACCAGATCGTAGAGTTCCAGCATGTAAAACCGGGTAAGGGTGCTGCTTTCGTAAGAACCAAAATCAAAAATGTTATGACCGGTTCCGTAGTAGAGAGAACCTTCCGTCCGACTGAGAAGTTCCCGTCTGCAAGAATCGACCGTGTTGATATGCAGTATCTGTATGAAGATGGCGATCTGTACAACTTCATGAACATGGATAACTACGAGCAGATGGCTCTCGCAGCAGACGTGATCGGTGATGCATTAAAGTTCGTTAAGGAGAATGAGATTGTTAAGATCTGCTCTTACAATGGTAAGGTATTCTCCGTAGAGCCGCCGTTATTCGTAGAGCTTGAGATCACCAACACCGAGCCGGGCTTCAAGGGTGATACCGCACAGGGCGCTACCAAGCCGGCAACCGTTGAGACTGGCGCAACCGTATACGTTCCGCTGTTCGTTGACAACGGTGATAAGATCAAGATCGACACCCGTACCGGTGAGTATCTGTCCAGAGTTTAATACTCCGCACAGTTTTTGATCTGAACTGATTGAATGCAAAAGAGGCAATTCCATTTTCAGGAACTGCCTCTTTTTTATTGTTATGATTTGTTTTGCATTTCACGCTTATAGAAGTGCAGCACCACTGCCTCCAGATAGCGCTTCAGCACGATCTGGATTTCTTCTTTGGGGTTGATGGGTTTTACCAGGATTCCGTAGATTCCGGCGCGGTTTGCACCGTACACATCGGTAAAAAGCTGGTCACCCACAAACAGTACCTCCTCTTTGCAAAGCCCCATCTCCTCTACCGCACGATTATAATTCTTCACGCCCGGTTTTCCGGCCTTGTAAATATAGGGTGACTGCACCTGCTCCGCAAAAGACTTCACCCGCGGTTCCTTATTATTCGACAGCAAAAGCGTCTGAAATCCCAGACCGTGAAGCCTCTGAAACAGGGCCAGTGCCTGCTCGTCCGCCGGAGCTCCATGGGGAACCAGAGTATTATCAATATCAAATATAACTCCCCTCTTCCCTTTTTCTCTCCAGTCCTCCCAGTTAATACCGTAGGTGCTGTCCACCCATTCCTTCGGGTAAAATGGTTCTAATATCACAGTTGTACTCCCGTCTTACTTTCTCTTATTTTCCAGAAGCTTTCCCAGCTCCTCCATAAAGGTATTCACGTCTTTGAACTCCCGGTAAACAGAAGCAAAACGCACATAGGCAACTTCGTCCAGCTGTTTTAACTTCTGCATGACCAGTTCGCCGATGGCAGAAGTTTCCACCTCCCGATCCTCCATGGTAAAGATCTCGTTCTCAATTTCATCGATCATCTGATTGATCTGCTGGATGGAAACCGGACGTTTATGGCAGGAATGAACCACGCCCGACTCGATTTTAGAACGGTCATACGGTTCTCTTGTCTGGTCTTTTTTGATGACCATAAGCGGCATGGTTTCCAGTTTCTCATATGTGGTAAAGCGCTTTCCGCAGACTACGCACTGACGGCGACGGCGGATGGAACTGTTGTCCTCAGCCGGTCTGGAATCAATGACCTTGGTATCTGCTGCACTGCAAAATGGACATTTCAAATTTTTTTCCTCCTGTGTACCTTTGCTTTTATTTTACTCTATCTGTCCCACAGGCGCAAGCGGTTTTAAATTTCACGAAAACGGATTCCCATTTGATGCCATCTGTCTCTTTTAGGATAGCTCCCCGGTTCTTTTTTGTAAAACAAAATATTATGCTCTTTCCCACACGTTCAGTCGCATTTGCATGGTTTTTCCACATCTTTCAGCTTGCGCACCTCCACCAGAATGATATCATCCCCAATCTGGCACACATCCTGAAACGGAATGATATACTCCTTCTCCCGCCCAAAAATCCCGCACAGGCACCCGGGTCCCGGGACGATCAGATGCGTGATGCAGCCGTTTTCCGGATTAAATTCCACATCGCCCACAAAGCCCAGCTTTTTACAGTCACAGATGTTGATGACTTCTTTTTTTTTAAATCAAAAATACGCATAGGCCACATCCGGAATGAAACGTCCTTACTGTAGTCTATGCGTATAGTTTCCAGGCAGTTCCTGAAAACTGTCTGATTTTATTACATCTGCTTAGCGATTAGAATAACGGAACTACTGCACCCTCGTAGGTCTGCTCCATATACTCTTTCACTGCGTCACTGGTCAGGGCCTCAATGAGAGCTTTGGTCTTCTCATCATCTTCTTTACCCTCCTGAACTGCTACCACGTTTCCGTAGGTGGTTGCTGCCTCAGAATCAGAAGCCTCCACTGCCAGAGCATCAGATACCTTTAAACCAGCCTCAATTGCGTAGTTGCCGTTGATGACTGCGATGTCAACATCCGGAAGGGAACGCGGAACCTGTGCAGCCTCAACCTCAAGGATATCCAGGTTCTTCGGATTCTCAACAATGTCTGTCTTGGTTGCCTTTAAGCCTGCGCCATCTGCCAGCTTTAACAGGCCCTGTGCTTCCAGAAGAAGCAGTGCGCGTGCCTCGTTGGTCGCGTCGTTCGGAACAGCCACCTTTGCGCCATCTGCCAGCGCATCCAGAGTTGCGGTCTTGCCTGCGTAGATGCCGAACGGCTCATAATGGATCTTGCCTGCGCTGACTAACTTGGTTCCTCTCTCCTCATTGAACTGCTCCAGATACGGAAGATGCTGGAAATAGTTTGCATCCAGATCACCAGCGTCCAGCGCCAGGTTCGGCTGAACATAGTCGGTATACTCAACGATCTTTAAATCATAACCTTTCTTTGCAAGTTCCTCTCTTGCAGCCTCCAGAATCTCTGCATGGGGAGCCGGGCTTGCACCTACAGTCAGTTCCTTTAAATCGTCAGTCTTTGCTTCTGCTTCACTGCTCTCTGCCTCTGCTGCGGTAGTCTCGGCTGCCTCTGCCTTTGTCTCTGCTGCAGTCGTCTCAGCCGGTTTGCTGCCACCGCATGCGGTCAGGGCTGCTGCTGCTAAAAATGCTGCTGCGATTACACCAATGTTCTTTTTCATAATACTTATCCTCCTCGATCAATAATTTTGATTTATATGGCCTTTGGCCGACAGCCGTCCTGCGGCTGCTAAATCCATTTTAACGTATTCTCTTGTCGCTTTTTCTCGCCAATCTCATGCCGATTTCCTGAATGATCTGTACGATGATGACCAGAATCGCTACCGTCACCAGCATAATGTCGGTCTCATAACGGTAATAACCATAGTTGATGGCGATACCGCCCAGTCCGCCGCCGCCGACCGCGCCTGCCATGGCAGAATAGCCGAGTATGGTGGTGGTGGAGATAGCCGCTCCGATCAAGAGAGACGGCTTTGACTCCGGAAGCAATACCTTCCAGATGATCTGGGACGTAGAAGCTCCCATGGATTTTGCTGCTTCAATAACTCCGGCATCGATCTCCTTAAAGGAGGATTCTACCATGCGGGCAATGTAAGGTGCTGCAGACGCCACCAACGGCGGTACCACTGCCCTCCAGCCCAGGCTCGTTCCCACCAGCTTTCTGGTAACCGGGATCATCATGATCAGAAGAATGAGGAACGGCACCGACCGGAGCAGGTTGATGATAAGTCCCAGCACCTTCTGCAGTGCAGGAATGGGGCGAATGCCCTCTTTATCTGTTACCACCAGGATGATGCCCAGCGGAATTCCGATCATATAGGAAATAACGGTGGAAATGATCACCATACATAAGGTTTCTCCGATTCCATTCCGGATCAGTTCTAAAATCTGCTGACTAAATAACATTGCCGTTCACCTCCTCATAGGGCACCTGCACGCTCTTTAAATAATGCAAGGCTCTCGCCGCATCCGTTTCGTCCTCCGGCAGCTGAATGATCATCTGGCCGTAAGCCGTGCCGCCAATATCCTTCGTGGAAGCATACAGGATGTTTACCGGGACCTTGCTGGCCAGGATCATATTGGCCAGGACCGGCTCCATGGAAGAACGTCCGTCAAAGGTGATGCGGATCTTTCTGGATTTGTCAAACCTTACATTTTCCACCGCATCGCCCAGAATTAACTGACGGCCAATCTTAGACTTTGGCTCAGAAAAGATTTCTGATACCCGGCCGTACTCAGCAATCTGGCTGTGGTCGATGATGGCCACACGGTCACAGATGGCTTCAATGACCGCCATCTCATGAGTGATGACAATGACGGTAATGCCTAAATCCCGGTTGATCTGTTTGATCAGCTCTAAAATGGACTTTGTGGTATTCGGGTCAAGGGCACTGGTAGCCTCGTCACACAAAAGCACCTTCGGGTTTGTTGCAATAGCCCGGGCAATGGCTACTCTCTGGCGCTGTCCACCGGAAAGCTGTACCGGATAAGCCTTTGCCCGGTCCTCCAGTCCCACAAGCTTCAACAGCTCCATGGCCCGTTCCTTTGCCTGCCGCTTCGGAACTCCCGCAATTTCCATGGGGAAGCATACATTCCGGAGAATGTTTCTCTGCGCCAGCAGATTAAACTGCTGGAAGATCATGCCCATGGACTGTCTTGCCTTTCTCTGTCCGGCGTCATTTAATGCTGCCAGGTTTTCTCCCTCAAACAATACCTGGCCGGAGGTCGGGATCTCCAGCATGTTGATGCAGCGGACCAGCGTACTCTTTCCTGCTCCGGAAAGTCCGATAATTCCGAAGATTTCTCCGCGCCTGATTTCCAGATTAATGTCATCCAGGGCTTTGACCGGCCCGTTGGCCGTTTTGAATTCCTTGCCCATGTGCTTTAACTGGATAATGGTTTCCTCTAATGCCATACTCTTTTCCTTTCCCTGTGATACGGAAATGACGGATTTTCCTATGAAATAAAAATGCCGTAAACCTGCAACAGGCTTACGGCTTAGAATGCGTTCTCGTCTCTGATTTTATGCTTCTTCTATGCTCTTTCCTGACCCTGCAGATTACTGATGAAATTGATTGCATACAAACATACGGCACATGTCCATCATCATGCCGCACATCATAGCCATATTCATCTGCATGGTCTTAAACTGAGTCATAGCTGATTCCTCATTTCCGTAGTATGTTTTTTACTACCCTATGTGGCGTATTCTACGCCAGGGGAAGTGGTTTGTCAAGAGATATCTGTAAATTTGCTGAGACCGTTTTTCTCTGCAATGCAAGTTCGAAAATGCTTCGCATTGCTCATTTAAATCACATAGTCGCCGCCATCTTCAGTCTTCATCAGATCGGCAATGGTATAGCTGTCAAAAAATTCATTGATCACGCTGTTTAAACGGGTCCACATAGGCAGGGTCCGGCAGTGCGGCGCTATTTCGCAGAGCTTGGCACCTGCCTCCAGACAGCTTACCGGCGCCAGGGAGCCTTCCGTCAGGCGCAGGATTTCTCCTACTTTATAATCTTCCGGCGCCCTGGACAGGCGGTATCCGCCGCCTTTTCCCTGGGCACCTTCCACAAAACCGGATTTCGACAGGTTGGACATGATAGATTCCAGATATTTCTGAGAAATGTCCTGTCTCTGTGCCACCTCCTTTAACGGAGTAAATGTCCCCGTGGCATGTTCTGCCAGATCGATCATCACGCGCAGTGCATATCTTCCTCTTGTTGAAATCATCATAATCCCCAACCATCCTTCTCATAGTCAATCTATCGTTCTATAACGCTCCGTTACCCGCACAGCTTTCTGTTAATCTGCAAATAACGGAGTAGACAGGTAGCGGTCTCCGGTATCCGGGAGCAGCACTACGATTGTCTTACCCTCATTTTCCGGGCGTTTTGCCAGCTCTATGGCAGCCCAGAGAGCCGCGCCGGAGGAAATTCCTACCAGTACGCCTTCATTCTTTCCAACTTCCTTTCCGGTTGCAAACGCGTCATCGTTGCTGACCGGAATAATCTCATCGTATATCTTGGTATCCAGCACTTCCGGTACAAAGCCGGCTCCGATTCCCTGGATCTTATGCGCTCCTGCCACACCAGTGGAAAGCACTGCGGAGGAAGCAGGCTCTACCGCAACCACCCTGACATCCGGGTTTTTGGACTTTAAGAAACGTCCGGTTCCGGTGATGGTGCCGCCGGTACCGACACCTGCCACAAAATAATCTACTCGGCCATCGGTATCCTCCCAGATTTCCGGTCCGGTGGTCTCAAAATGTGCCTTGGGATTTGCCGGATTCACAAACTGTCCTGTCACAAATGCATTCGGAATTTCCCTGGCCAGTTCATCTGCCCTGGCAATCGCTCCCTTCATGCCCTTTGCCCCCTCGGTGAGGACAAGCTCTGCACCATACGCCTTCATTAACTGGCGGCGCTCCACAGACATAGTTTCCGGCATTACGATTATGATGCGATAGCCGCGGGCTGCAGCCACAGACGCCAGACCAATTCCTGTATTGCCGGAGGTCGGTTCAATGATCACGGAATCCGGTTTCAGCTCACCGCTTGCCTCAGCAGCATCGATCATAGCCTTGGCAATGCGGTCCTTTACAGAACCTGCCGGATTAAGATATTCCAGTTTTGCCAGGATTTTTGCCTTTAAACCAAACTTTTTCTCAATGTTTGTGAGCTCCAGAAGCGGGGTTTTACCAATCAGCTGATCTGCGGAAGTATAAATTTTTGCCATCCTGATGTCCTCCTTGCATTATGCACCGTTATTATTTTACTGCTTCAAAGCCATGTTTCAGATCGTCAATAATATCATCGATATGCTCGGTACCGATGGAAAGACGGATGGTAGTCGGCTTGATACCGCATGCCAGCAGGCCTTCCTCATCCAGCTGGGAATGGGTGGTGGATGCCGGATGGATCACCAGAGACTTCACATCAGCCACATTTGCAAGCAGGGAGAACAGCTCCAGACTCTCCGTAAATTTCTTTGCGGTATTGACATCGCCTTTGATCTCAAAGGTAAAGATGGATCCTGCTCCGTTCGGGAAATAGCGGTCATACAGCTCTTTCTGACGACCGGTAGACAGGGACGGATGATTTACCTTTTCTACCTGCGGATGATTCTTTAAGAAATCTACAACCTTCAGTGCGTTCTCTACGTGACGCTCTACTCTTAAGGACAGAGTCTCCAGCCCCTGCAGTAACAGGAAGGAGTTGAACGGAGAAATGGTAGCACCCAGATCTCTCATCAGAGTTGTACGGAGCTTCGTGATGTAGGCAGCATTCCCGCATGCCTCAGTAAATACGATGCCATGATAAGATGGGTTTGGCTGGCTTAATCCCGGGAATTTGTCGTTCTGTGCCCAGTCAAACTTGCCGCCGTCCACAATAACACCGCCCATTACGGTACCGTGGCCGCCCATAAACTTGGTTGCGGAATGTACCACGATATCAGCACCATGCTCCAGCGGACGGAGCAGATATGGAGTAGCGAAGGTGCTGTCTACAATGAACGGGATGCCGTGACGGTGAGCGATCTCTCCGATTGCCTCGAGATCGACCACATCTGAATTCGGGTTGCCAAGCGTCTCTGCATAGAGCAGCTTGGTATTCGGCTGAATGGCTTTTTCAAAGTTTTCCGGATCGGCCGGATCCACCAGGGTAGTAGTGATTCCCTGCTCCGGCAGTGTGTTTTCAAACAGGTTGGTGGTTCCGCCGTACAGGTTGGTGGAGGATACGATATGATCTCCTGCCTTTGCAATATTCTGGATTGCGTAAGCGATCGCTGCGGAACCGGATGCGGTTGCCAGTGCTCCGATACCGCCCTCCAGGGCTGCAACTCTCTTCTCGAAGACATCAGAGGTCGGATTCATCAGTCTGGTGTAAATGTTGCCCGGCTCAGTCAGAGCGAAGCGTCCTGCCGCCTGTGCGGAATCCTTGAATACATAAGAGGTGGTTGCATAGATCGGTACGGCTCTGGAGTCTGTTGCCGAATCTGCATTTTCCTGTCCTACGTGAAGCTGAAGAGTCTCAAACTTGTAATTCTTGCTCATGGTATGTACCTGCCTTTCCATTCATCCATAACGGTTCCGTTACTTAAGATCGTGTTTTAAATTACCCTGTATTTCCATAGGTGATTCGTTGTTCTGTATTATAGCCACCATAACCTACTATGTCAATAGGTTTATCGGTGTTTTTTGAAAATACAACAGAATACAAAAAAGCAGCAGTAAAATGAATCACATTTTACTGCTGCACTCTCATCCATTTCGTATTCGTTTTGATAACAGATCAGCCGCACAGATCCACAATCGCCTGCGCAAAGATCTTTGCGCTTACCAGAAGCTCGTCTACAACTGCGAACTCATCCGGTCCATGCATCTTGTTGTCAGTCTCCGGCATAGCTGCGCCGAATGCCACGCCATTTTCCAGATGATGAACATAAGTGCCGCCGCCCAGTGCCTGACACTCGCCCTTACGGCCGGTATACAGCTCGAACGCAGCCAGCAGGGTCTTTACAAAATAGGAATCTGCAGATACATGATGCGGTGGGATCAACGCCTTGTTTAACAAAGTAAGACCCTGCTCTGCCATGCGTGCTCTTACAACCTCAAGCACATTCTCATCGTTTCCGCATACCGGGATACGGCCGTCAAACTCACCATCCATGCTTGCCGCATCTACACTCAGCATGTTGAAGGACAGGGTAAGATTTCCGGACAGCTCATCCTCCATAGCTACACCCAGGGTCTTTCCGTTTACATCGCCATGTGGGAACAGGGATGCTGTTTTTCTGACCATGTCAACCTGCGGGCAGGATGCAAAATCCAGTTTTCCAAGGAACACCAGAAGGCCGGTCAGCGCATTATTGCCCACATCCGGAGTAGAGGCGTGAGCACCGATTCCGGTGGCGGTAATTTCAGTCACTGTTCCTTCTGCCGCAAACTCAAAGCTAATGCCGGTCTCTTCCTTTGTCTCGGCCGCAGCTTTTTCCAGTGCTGCCATCTCAAAGCCCTCTACCGCAGCCTTCGTCTTGCCAGGAACAACATTCACCTTAGTTCCTGCCTTGATAGAAACCAGTCTCGGAAGTGCATCGGATGCTTCAAATCCAGCAGTAAAATGGCCCGGGAAGCGCCCCTTTTCCGTATTAACCAGCGGATATTCCGCATCTGGAGAAAAGGTCATCGGCGCTTCTTTTTCAATGCTGTAATAATGACGGATATCGCTGCTGCCGCACTCTTCATCCGTTCCCAGGATCAGGCGCACGTTTTTCTTTAACGGAATACCAAGCTCTTTGACTGCGCGCATCGCGTAAAGGGCAGCCACTGCCGGTCCCTTGTCATCTGCGGTGCCGCGTCCGTACAGCTTTCCATCCTTTAATACCGGCTTAAACGGCTCGGTCACAGTCCAGCCTTCCCCGGCCGGTACAACATCCAGGTGTGCCAGGATATCCAGCTGATGAGGAAGCTCATTCATATCCACACAGCCTACGTAACCATCGTAATCGCAGGTCTCAAAGCCATAGCCTTCTGCCATGTCCAGTGCCATGTCCAGACACTCAGCAGTGCCAGGACCAAACGGCATATCCTCCTCTGCCGGCATCTTCTCGCTGTTGACACGGCAGAGCTCGCAGATATCTTCCAGCATCTCGTCTTTATGCGCGTCTACCCATGCGCTGATTTTCTCTTTATACATAACAAATTCCCCCTGAATTATTTTGTCATTGCTGCCAGAGTCTGGTTTACCAGCTTGCCGTCTGCCTTGCCCTTTACCCTTGGCATCAGGACCTTCATGATCCTGCCCTTGTCTGCCGCGGTCGGCTGCTCAATACCAAGCTCTGCGAGCACCCCTTTGATCACCTCGGTGATCTGCTCTACGTTCATATCTTCCGGAGCGAACTCTTTGTATACAGCAAGTCTCGCAGCGGCTTCCTCGCGGATATCGGTGCGGTCTGCCGGAGCCATGTCGTAGGTCTCCTGGGTCTGGCGGATCTCTTTCTTTACAACTGCATTTTCCTCATCCTCAGTCAGCTCTTCACGTTTGTCGATCTGCGCGTTCTTCAGTGCGGAAAGCAGCATGGACAGGGAATCTTTTCTTGCCTTGTCTTTTGCCTTCATAGCCTCTACCATTGCAGCTCTTACTACGTCAATCTTGCTCATATCGTAACACTCCTTTTCTGTTTTTTTGCTTTTAGTTACGTCCGAATTCACTCAGCTTCAGTCCCGGATTACGGTCCTCCACCATGCCAATGCTCCAGCTGTTGACAAAGATCAGCAGCGGATTGTCCTTTAAGTCCTTGATGCGCTTCATGTCGGAGGTTCCCTGGATCTTGGCTACATCCACCTCGTCCTTATTCTCGATCCAGCGGATATACTCGTATGGCAGCTTCTCCAGCTTCACCTCTACGTTGTACTCATTCTCCAGTCGGTAGGTCAGAACCTCAAACTGCAGCTCGCCGACTACGCCGACAATGATCTCTTCCATACCGGTATTGAACTCCTGGAAGATCTGGATCGCGCCCTCCTGGGCGATCTGGCTGACACCCTTTAAGAACTGTTTGCGCTTCATGGTATCAATCTGGCGCACGCGGGCGAAATGCTCCGGAGCGAAGGTCGGGATACCCTCAAACTCAAACTTCTCGTTGGACAGGCACAGCGTATCTCCGATGGCAAAAATACCCGGATCGAATACGCCGATGATATCGCCGGCATAGGCCTCGTCCACGATTTTTCTGTCCTGCGCCATCATCTGCTGCGGCTGGGACAGACGGATCTTCTTGCCGCCCTGAACGTGGTTTACCTCCATACCGGCCTCGAACTTGCCGGATACAATACGCATGAACGCGATACGGTCACGGTGCGCCTTGTTCATATTTGCCTGGATCTTAAAGACAAACGCGGAAAAATCATCGGTAAACGGACTGATTTCTCTTGTGATAGCCCGTCTCGGCAGCGGAGAAGTAGTCATCTTCAGGAAATGCTGCAGAAAGGTCTCTACACCAAAGTTGGTCAGAGCGGAACCGAAAAATACCGGAGATAAATTTCCGCGGCTGACACGTTCCTGATCAAACTCATCGGCTGCACCGTCCAACAGCTCGATCTCATCTAAGAGCTGCTGATGGTAATCTGCTCCGATCACGGATTCAACATCGGTTCCCTCTACCGGGAAGGTCTGGGACGCAATCTCCTTCTGTCCTCCCATGGCAGCCGTGAAGGTCGTGATAGTCTTTTCGTGGCGGTCATACACACCCTTGAAATTCTTGCCGCAGCCGATCGGCCAGTTGATCGGACAGGTGCGGATGCCAAGCACGTTTTCGATCTCGTCCATCAGCTCAAAGGGATCTCTCGCCTCACGGTCCATCTTGTTGATGAAGGTGAAGATCGGGATGCCTCTCATGACACAGACCTTAAACAGCTTGATGGTCTGGGCCTCAACACCCTTGGATCCGTCGATGACCATGACCGCGCTGTCGGCAGCCATAAGGGTACGGTAAGTATCCTCAGAGAAGTCCTGATGTCCCGGGGTATCCAGGATGTTGATGCAGTAGTTATCATACTCAAACTGCATAACGGAAGAGGTAACGGAAATACCTCTCTCCTTCTCGATTTCCATCCAGTCGGAAACTGCATGCTTTGCAGCCTTTCTTCCCTTTACGGTACCGGCCAGGTTGATGGCACCTCCGTAAAGAAGGAATTTCTCAGTCAGGGTTGTCTTACCGGCATCTGGGTGGGAAATGATCGCAAAGGTTCTTCGTTTCTTAATTTCTTCTGTAATATTTGACAAAAATAAGTCCTCCGTTCTATAGGTGAAAGCGGTCTGAATCCATCCGCTTTTTCTGTTCGTTTCAGTTAGCTGACTGCGCAGCTTCCGCGCAGTTACTCCAATCTTACATTTTATCAGACATACTGCGCTTTGACAAGAGTCAGAGTTGCCGGAAACCATGGCATTTTCATTGAAAAATTCCTGATTTTAATGCTTTCCGTCAAAGATCCGGTTCAGCAGCTCATGTGCCACCTGGTCCTTGCTCATCAATTCCAGCTCCTCTGCGCCATCTTTTGTGATGACGGTCACAAGATTCGTGTCCGTTCCGAATCCGGCTCCGGCTGTGCGCAGGCTGTTCGCCACGATCATGTCCACGTTCTTTTTCGCAAGCTTTGCCCGGGAATTTTCCAGCATATTCTGGGTTTCCATGGAAAAGCCGCAAAGCACCTGTCCCTCTCTCCGGTGGGCTCCAAGCCATGCCAGAATATCATCGGTGCGCTCCAGTTCAATATTCATGTTGCCATCGCTCTTTTTCGTTTTCTCGGCTCCGACAACAGCCGGACGGTAATCTGCCACAGCCGCTGCCTTGATAATGGCATCCTGCTCTGCGCTGACAGAAGTTACCGCGTCAAACATATCCTTCGCACTGATGACCGGCACCAGCCTCACCCCCAGCGGCGCCTTTAAATCTACCGGTCCGCTTACCAGAGTCACCTCTGCTCCTCTTCTGGCTGCTGCCCTTGCAATGGCATAGCCCATCTTTCCGGTGGAGTGATTGGTGATATAGCGCACCGGATCAATGGCCTCCCGTGTTGGCCCGGCCGTTACCAGAACCTTCTTTCCAGCCAGATCTTTCTCACAGGCAAGTTCCTGTAAAATATACTCAAACAAAGTCTCCGGCTCCGGCATCTTTCCGGCTCCGGTATCGCCGCAGGCCAGATAGCCACTAGCCGGTTCAATCACATGCATGCCGTATTTCCGGCAGATGTTCAGATTGTCCTGGGTGATGGGATTTTCATACATCTGGGTGTTCATGGCTGGAACGATATACTTCGGACTCCTGCAGGCCAGAAATGTGGTAGTCAGCATATCATCTGCAAGACCGTGCGCCACCTTCGCGATCACATTGGCCGTAGCCGGAGCGATCATAAAGATATCTGCCTGCTTGGCCAGAGAGACATGCTCCACCTGAAACTCAAAATTCCGGTCAAATGTATCTACCAGGCATTTTTTCCCGGTCAGAGTCTCAAAGGTGGTCGGGGTGATAAAATTCGTTGCATTCTGTGTCATGATCACCCGCACATTGGCATGCTGTTTTACCAGCATACTGGCCAGATTGGCAATTTTATAAGCAGCAATTCCGCCGGTCACACCCAATACTACGGTTTTTCCTTTTAACATAAGAACCTCCTCGTTCTTCTTCAGATCAGTCATATTTTATGAGTATAGCATATTTTACCGGACAGGAAAAGGGTGAAGTGGATCGCTCCTTTTTCAATTGTCATTCCCTGTAAAATGTGATAGGATGTAAAATAATATACAGGCTTTTGCACCTGTGGGCCATCACCATTTATCATAAATAGAAGGAGTTTTTTCCATGATTTTAGCACTGGATATGGGAAACAGCAACATCGTCATTGGCTGTATCGATTCCCAGAAAACTTATTTTGTAGAGCGTGTCACCACTGACCACGCCAAAACCGGAACCGAATATGCAATTAATATTAAAAATATTCTGGAGATCCATCAGATCAACCCTGCTGACATTGAAGGAGCTATCATGTCCTCCGTTGTTCCGCCGTTAAACGCAGCGATTTCTTCTGCTGTAAAGAAAATCCTGGGCTATCACCCGATGCTGGTAGGCGCCGGCATCAAAACCGGCATGAACATCATCATGGATAACCCGAAAACCGTCGGAAGCGATATGATCGTAGATGCCGTAGCTGCCATCAGGGAATACCCGGGTCCGATCATCATCATTGATATGGGTACCGCAACTACCATGTCCGTTGTGGATAAAAACGGCAACTATATCGGCGGCATCATCTATCCGGGTCTTCGCGTTTCCCTGGACTCCTTAAGCAGCAAGACGGCACAGCTTCCGTCCATCAGCCTGGACATTCCGAAGCGCGTCATCGGCAAAAACACCATCGACTGCATGCGCAGCGGCATCATGTACGGCAACGCCGGCATGATCGACGGCATCCTGGAGCATATGGAAGAAGAGCTGGGCGAACCGGCTACCATCATCGCCACCGGCGGTCTCTCCCGTTTCGTGGTTCCGCTCTGCAAACACAAAATCATCTATGACGATGCCCTGCTCCTGAAGGGACTCATGATCATTTACGAAAAAAACAAGGCATAATCCCTATCACTTTGCCCGCAAAGCAGAGCAGGAAGAACCTTAACTGTTCTTCCTGCTCTGCTTTTATTCCATGATCAATTTTTCTATTATGCAGTAGTGTTTTTTCGTCTCACGGTCATAATTGATTCCAGCCAGAAGCAGATTTCCGCGATACTCCTTCAGCGCACTTACATACTGCTTTTCTTTAATCTGGGCAATTGCCCCCTCTGCGGTCTTATCCCATTTTAATTCCACGACAATCGCAGGTTTATCCGCATATAATTTTCTCGGAATATAGCAAATATCTGCATAGCCTTTTCCTGTGGGCAGTTCGCGGATAATCGTGTAATATTTCCTTGCAAAATAAAGAGCAAGATTTATGGTACAGCTCAGAGCATTTTCATCATTGTACTGCAGAATAGAAATTTCCTGATGTGCCTGCTCAATTCCCTGCGCCACTGTATCTGCATCCATATTCCACAATGCCTGAAGAAGTTTTCTGGACGCCTGAACTGCGTCCATAACTTCATGCCATCCCATGGTACTGATGGCATTAATATATTCCTGAGAAACTTCTTTGTTTGGAATTGCTACCGTTTCATTCTCACTGTCATAGGTCAGATAGCCCAAATGTACCAGCAGTGTGAGGACATCATCTTTAGAAGAAAAGCTGGTCATGTCATTGGCAAATGTTCCGGTATTGATTGGGACTGTTTCTCCGGCCAGCATCTGTACCACTGCATCCTTTAATCCATCCAAATTCATTTGAATGTAAAGTTTCAAAGCTTCATAGGTTTCTGTCTGATTCCAGTAAGTTCCAAATTTGTGGCGCAGCATTGCCTCCACAACAGATTTCGGACTGTACATGGAATAGCAGATGTCACCGTCTTTGCTGTGCTGTATCAGGCCGTAACCATCATACCAGGCTCTGGCCTCTTCATAATTCATCTGGTAAGTTTCGCATAATGTCTGAACCTCATCTTCCGTAAATCCGAAATACGGGGCCATATCTCCTGGTTCTGTCATAGAATACTCGGTAAACATATTAAGTGCAGAATGGGAACCGTATTTTTTGACCGGAAGGATTCCTGTCATGTAAGCCAGAGCCACATAGCTCTGATCCTTCAGCCAGGCTCTCAGAAAATCCAGATATTTTTTCTGAGCCTCCTCACTGTGTTTGTATTCCCGAAACAGGCAGTCCCACTCATCAATCAAAATCACAAACGGATGTCCGGTATGAGAATAGACATCTTTCATCACCTGGATCAGGCTTTTCTCATCACGAAAACGTACCTGATGATATGCATCCAGCAGATCAAAAATCAGAAACTTCTGAATTCGCTCCAGCATTTCATCTACATTCTTCGTTCCGCTTAAAAATTCCTGCATATTCAGTTTGACAACATCGTACTGATTCAAATGTATTCCATATGATTTCTGACTGCTGATTTCCAGATGTTCAAAAAGCTCAGAGGAATCAACACTTCTGTCATAATAAGCGGCCAGCATATCTGCTGCCACCGATTTTCCAAATCTTCTCGGACGACTGACACAGATAAAACGCTGCATGGTATTCAAATAGCGGTTTGTCACATCAATCAGCATACTTTTATCCACAAAAATCTGCGAATTTACCGCCATTTTAAACAATGCATTTCCCGGATTCAGATAACTGCCCATTCCACACCTCCCGCCTGTCCATAAACAGATGCTGATTCATTCTGATTTCTATATATTAACCATATTATACCCCAGCAGGTTCCATATCACAAGGAAGAAAAAAGTTCTGCACTTTGAGAAATCGCTCTCATTGTGCAGAACTTTTTCACTTCACATTAAGCAGCGTGGAACCCGCCTTTCTTTCTATCACTTGCTGCTTCAAACTCTCTCAGCTTTGCCAGTGCCTCGGCGCTTAAGCTGGTCGGCACTTCAATCTGGACGGTTACATAAAGATCACCGAAGGTCTTCGGGTCCCGCATATTGGCTACGCCTTTACCTTTCAGGCGGATCTTGGAGCCGGACTGGGTGCCCGGTTTGATGCGGCAGGATACACGGCCATTTAAGGTATTGATGATCGCTTCGCCGCCCAGTACTGCAGTAGTAAACGGAATGTTCGCTGTGGTGTAAACATCCGCGCCTTTTCTGGTAAAGCCAGGCTTCTCCGCAACATGAATACAGATCAGCAGGTCACCCGCCGGAGCACCGTTTACGCCTGCGCCGCCCTTGCCCTGCAGGCGAAGGCTCTTGCCGTCCTCCATGCCCGCCGGAATGTGCAGCTGCAGCGTCTGCTTTCGTCCGTCAGAACCAGTCAGCGTGATCATCTTATCACAGCCAAAAGCTGCTTCATCGAAGGTAACAGTCAGGTCGGAAGTGATATCCTGACCTCGGCTCTGATATCCGGCACCGGAGGTAAAACCTTCAAACCCGCTGCCGCCAAAACCGCTGTGGAAGCCGCTGCCCTGATAGCCACTGCCACCAAAGCCACTATGGAAACCGCTGCCCTGGGAACTGCTTCCGTAGGCACTGGATGTTCTCCTCTTTCCGCCATGTCCTCCAAACATTCCACCGAACATGCCGCCCAGAATGTCATCCATATCTTCCGGATTTCCTTCAAAGTGGAACTCCTGGTACCCGCTGTTCGGGTCACCGGAATAACTGTGGAAGCCGCCGCTTCCACTGCCAAAACCGCCATGGAAGCCGCCAAAGCCACCATATCCTCCGGCTGCCGCCTTCGGATCGAACCCGGCCTCAAATGCTGCCGCACCAAACCGGTCGTACAGTTTCTTTTTCTCCGGATCACTCAATACATCATAGGCTTCATTTATCTCTTTAAACCGCTCTGCTGCCACGGCATCGTTCGGATTGCTGTCCGGATGATACTTTTTGGCAAGTTTACGGTATGCTTTCTTAATTTCTGCTTCGCTCGCTGTTTTAGAAACACCGAGCACTTCATAAAAATCTTTCTTTGCAGCCATTGTTCTCACCCTGCTTTCTAAATCGGCTGCTGCCCGTTCAATTCATATGGCAACAGCCTGTATGAGTTCATATTACAACATCATCTTGTTCTATTTGTATTATAACACGTGTTTTACGAATAGCAAGGGGGAAGAATAAATTTAACAAAGAAAACACAATTACCATTTTTATTATAAGTCAGGTCCGGCAGAACCTAAACTGTAAAAAACTAAAAATCGTACCGCACCACCTCGCAGTTCTTCACGCCATACCCTGCAAATTCTTCATTGGTCATGTCCGTAAAATAAGACCGTACCACTCTGGCAATACCATTATGAGCCACCAGGATGTAGGTCTTTTCACCGGACTGTGCCTTGATTTCATCCAGTAGATTGTAAATACGCTGAGCCAGCCGCAACATGGACTCGCCGCCCTCATAGCTGCAGACAAAGGACTGCTTAGCCACCTGAAACTCTGCTCCGTTTCTCGGTGTGGATTCCCACCTGCCAAAGTTTTGTTCCTTCAGACGCTGTTCCACCCTCGCAGGAATGCCGGTCACCTCCGAGATATGCTTTGCCGTGTCCGCCGCCCGCATCAGGGGAGAATATAAAATCTCATCCGCATAAATATGCTCTTCCAGAATCTTTTTTCCCGTCGCAATGGCCTGCTCATGTCCCAGCTCTGTCAGGGCAATGTCTGTGGCCCCGCAGATTTTTCCTTCCACATTCCATATTGTCTGTCCGTGTCTTACAAAATATAAATGTCCCATGGATTTCTTTTCATCCTCCTGCAATTGCTTATGTTTCTCCCTTATTTTACCCTACTTTTTTCTCATCTGCAATTTTCTGGAAGTATAATTGTGAGCATTTCCGTAAATCATGTTCTATGTATCACATCCCGGAACATAACACAATTTGCGGAGGTAAGGAACATGGCAGGCTACAAAGTGGAAATCTGCGGAGTCAATACGGCGAAGCTGCCCCTGCTTACAAATGAAGAAAAGGATACGCTCTTTCGGCGGATCCTGGAGGGTGACGAAGAAGCAAGAGAACAGTACATCAAAGGGAACCTGCGCCTGGTCTTAAGCGTGATCCAGCGTTTTTCCAGCAGCAATGAAAATGTGGATGACCTGTTCCAGATCGGATGCATCGGACTGATCAAGGCCATCGATAATTTTGATATTACCCAGAATGTCCGTTTTTCAACCTATGCGGTTCCCATGATCCTGGGTGAGGTCCGGCGGTATCTGCGGGATAACAATTCCATCCGAGTCAGCCGTTCCCTACGTGATACTGCCTACAAAGCCATCTATGCACGGGAAGGTCTGACACGAAAAAATGCCAGAGAGCCAACTCTCATGGAAATTGCCCAGGAAATTGGCATCAGCAAGGAAGATATCACCTACGCGCTGGATGCCATCCAGAGCCCGGTGAGTCTTTATGAACCCATCTACACCGACGGCGGTGATCCCCTCTATGTGATGGACCAGATCAAAGATAAGAAAAGCTCCGAGGAAAACTGGGTGGAAGAAATCTCCCTTCGTGAGGCCATGAACCGGCTGCCCGGACGGGAACGCCATATCATCGACCTGCGCTTCTTTGAAGGAAAGACTCAGACCGAGGTTGCTGAGGAAATCCACATCAGCCAGGCCCAGGTGTCAAGGCTTGAGAAAAACGCGCTGAAAGCCATGCGGAATTACCTGAACTGAAAAACAGGAAAAGCAGGAAAGAATCCAGCTACTCCAGCCAGTTTCTTTCCTGCCTCTATTTCCAAAATATCCTATTTCATTTCCAGGTTCAGACCATCTTTTGAAAATACATGAGCTACATTTCCGTCAAAGGTAAACTGAACATTTGCACCGATAGACAGGTTCTGCCCCTTGTCCAGGTTCATGGTATCTACAATAATGATGGTGTCCTTGCCGCAGGCGGATGCATGGAGATGTACCGCGCTTCCCATCATCTCGGCTACTTCAATGGTTCCGTGGATGCCGCTCTGGTCGTCTGCCAGCAGTGTGATATGCTCCGGTCTCACGCCAAGGGTGATTTCCTGGGATTTCACCTGTTTTGCTTTCAGACGTTCCTGCTTCTCAGCAGAAAGGGCAACCTCGATTCCCCCCACCTTGACGCTGTAAGCACCGTCTTTTTCCACCAGCTCCGCATCAAAGAAGTTCATTTGGGGCATACCGATGAAGCCTGCAACAAACAGGTTATACGGATGATCGAATACCTCCTGCGGAGTTCCAATCTGCTGGATGACACCATCCTTCATGATGACGATGCGGTCGCCCAGGGTCATAGCCTCTGTCTGGTCATGGGTAACATAGAGGAAGGTGGATTTGATTCTCTGACGCAGCTTAATGATTTCCGCACGCATCTGGTTACGCAGCTTTGCGTCCAGATTGGATAGCGGCTCATCCATCAAAAGCACCTTCGGCTCACGGACAATGGCACGGCCGATGGCCACACGCTGTCTCTGACCGCCGGATAATGCTTTTGGCTTTCTGTCCAGATATTCCGTGATGCCCAGAGTTTCTGCCGCTGCATCCACGCGCTTTTTGATCTCATCCTTCGGCATTTTACGCAGCTTCAGCGGAAATTCCATGTTGCCGCGCACGGTCATGTGGGGATACAGTGCATAGCTCTGGAATACCATGGCAATATCACGGTCCTTTGGCTCCACATCATTCACGCGGACACCGTCGATCAGAAGATCGCCACCACTGATTTCTTCCAGCCCGGCTACCATACGAAGGGTGGTTGATTTACCGCAGCCAGACGGTCCTACCAGTACGATGAACTCCTGGTCCCTGATCTCCAGGTTAAAATCCTGTACAGCAAGAACGCCTTCGTCGGTCACTTTCAGATTGGTCTTTTTCTCGCTCTCACCTTTCTTTTTCTTCTCCATGTTTGGATAAACTTTTTTAATGTGCCGTAATGATACCTCTGCCATGATGCCATATCCTCCTTATTCTTCCACGATCTCATACCGGAACCAGTCAAAATCCGCATGAGCGCCGCTGCCAGAAACATACATTCCTACATAAGTTCCTACAAATCCGTCTGCCACAACCGTACTGAGGATGGATCCGTCAATGTCTGTGGCCAGAATCTTCTTTTCCCGTTCTGAATTTCCATAATAGAGATGGTACTGTCCGGTACTGCCCTCAATAAACAGATACATCCGTCCTGCCTCGGCCGGCTTTCTCGTGATCAGCTCTCTCCTGCCATTTATGATCTGGTAAGCGGTGATAAACAGCTCACCATCCAGTTTTTCCTTTACTGCCATGATCGCATACCGGTCATTCTGGGTCACGATCATGCCTGCTTCCTCGCCTTCCTGCTCCGGCTCGAATTCCATAGCCACAGCCGCTTCGAAATAATTGTGCTGCTGTCTGCGCACCAGGAGGGCCTGGGTGCGTGTATCCTCAGCCTTTGCGTCATTTCCGTAAAGCCGCAGATAGCCCGGCCGCTCTGTCAAGGTATAGAACGGGGTCTTCACAGGACGGCGCATGCACCAGATCATATCCAGAACCGGATCCTCGAAGTTATCCACCCTGCTCTTAAGCGGCGGCCGCCATTCTTCCAGATCCGGCTTTCGCTCCATGGGATTTACCATGCCGTTGTGGTTGTCCACGATCGGCCAGTTATCGTAATCCCAGGCCATAGGAATCATGCAGACCTCACGGCCCAGATTAAACTGTGCATCCTTGTTGCGGTCTGGTTCCCGGATCCACTTTCTCGGCAGATACTGATTATAATCTTCAATGTATTTCTGATACGGACGGATGCCAAGAAGAACCATGTACCACTCACCCTTCTGAGTCTCGATCAAATCTCCGTGGCCCACCACCGCAATACCAAGCTCATTGTTCAGCCGGACATTCCGGTTCGTCACGATCGGGTTTCTCGGGCAGGGCTCATAAGGTCCAAGAAGCGTCTCACTGCGGTAAATGTTCACACAGTGATTTGTCTGAGTTCCTCCACTGGCCGTCATCAAATAATAGCTTCCGTTGATCTCATAAATATGCGGAGCCTCGGTAAACAGCGTGTGATCCACAATGGAATCGAAGATGATATGCTTTTCCCCACGGATCTGGAACGTTTCCGGATCCAGTTCACAGGCGTAGATCTGCTTCTGGTACGGAAACTTTAAGTCCTCCGGGATCAGATTGCTGCAGTACCACATTTTCCCATCCTTGTCAAAAAACAGGGACGGGTCAATACCATCGGCTCCCTCAATGATCACTGCGTCAGACCACGGACCGGCCGGATCTTTGGCCGTCACAATGTAGTTGTAGCGGTAGGTCCGTCCCTGTACATCCAGTGTATTGATGATATAAAAGATACCTTCATGATACCGGATGGTAGCTGCCCACAACCCTTCCGAGCTGTCGCAGTTTCTGAAATCTAACTGGTCCGGCCGCGAAATCGCGTTCCCAATCTGTTCCCAGTGAACCAGGTCCCGGCTTTGAAATACCGGCAGTCCCGGAAAGTAATAAAAGGAGGAGGTTACCATGTAGTACATATCACCGACCCGGCATACCGACGGATCCGGATATCCACCTTTTATAATTGGATTGCAGAACATATTCTTGTCCATGATTCAACTTTCCTTTCGTTTACTCTTTTACTGCACCGGCAGTCATTCCGGCGATCAGATATTTCTGCATTACTACAAACACGGTCAGAGTCGGCACACTGGAGATCATGGCCGCACACATCAGATAATTCCACTGGATCTTGTATGCATCTGCCATTGTACTGATTGCATAAGTAATGGTTTTCTTCTCATCCGCAGACATCAGGACCGATGCAAACATATACTCATTCCAGTTCTGAAGAAATGCGTATATGATGGTTGCTACCAGACCCGGCAGGGCGATCGGAAGAATGATCTTTAAAAACGTATTGAACGCGCTGCTGCCGTCCACCCGGGCTGCCTCATCCAGTCCCGTGGAAATGCTCTTGAAATATCCGTACATCATCCAGGTACAGAACGGAATACTGAAGGAAGCGTATACCACCATCAGACCGATCTGGGTATTATTTAAATGAACAGAAACAAGAATTTTGTAATATGGAATGATTTTCATAACTGCTGGAAACATCTGGGTTACCAGCAGAAAGCTCAGCAAAAATGCTTTTCCTTTAAACTGATAGCGGGAAAGTCCATATCCGCAAAGGGCTGCACATACAACGCCGATCACCGTAGATCCGCCAACTGCAACAATGCTGTTTTTGATATAAGTCGCAATTGGATATTCCTTCCAGATATTTACGAAGTTTTCCAGCGTAGGACCGGACGGAAACAGAGTCAGGCCTCTGGACAGTGTAATATCTGCCATGGATTTTAATGAAGTAATCACCATCCAGGATAATGGAAGCAATACACCCAGACATCCGATGCCCAGGATCAGATATCCGATACAGGTAAACAGTCTGTTCTTTCCTTTACTAGTCATCACGTAATAACCTCCTGAACACAACTCCGATAAGGTAACAGATTACAAGAATGTATACGGACTGTGCCGATGCAAAGCCATACTTGAAGTAAGAGAACGCATTCTTGTAAATTTCGATGGCAGATACCATGGTAGAACTTCCCGGACCACCGGATGTCATCAGCCAGATCAGTGTGAACTGTTTGAATACCCACACCGTATCCAGAATCAGGATCGTGGTCAGGATCGGCTTCAGAGCTGGAAGGGTTACATAGCGGAAGCGCTGCCACATATTCGCTCCGTCAATCTCAGCTGCCTCATACAGATCGTGGGAAATGGTCTGGATACCGGCCAGGATCTGTACCATGACCAGAGGATAACCTTTCCACATGCTGACCAGGATCACACAGGGGAATGCTGTGGCTGAAGTACTAAGCCAGCCAACCGGTTCGGAAATAATGCTGAAATGCATCAGAAGTTCATTTAAAATACCACCCTGGGTATTCAGGATCCACTTAAACAGATAAGCAATCACCACATCCGGAAACAGCCACGGCAGAATCAGGATTCCGCGGAATAACGTCCGGTACTTGATGTCAGTATTTAAGATGGATGCGAAAATGAAGCCCAATACAAAGTGTCCGCACACAACCGTTACCGTGAAGATCATGGTTTTCATCAGGCTGTGTAAAAATGATGCGTCCGTCAAGGCCTGTGCGTAATACCGGAGTCCTACAAAGTTCCATTTGTTTACCAGATTGGTATCAAAGAAACTGATATAGATTCCATACAGAATCGGATATACAACGAGACAGATAATCGTCAGCGTTGCCGGAGAAATAAACCAGTACGGAGTCATCTTCGACTTCAGCCGGCACAGATTCCATTTTTTCTTGGTGTCATTCACTGTTTTGCCCTCCAAAAGAAAAGAGAAAGGGCGGCTGTATGGAACTATGCCTCTATACAGCCGCCCGCTTTCAAGCTGCCTTACTTGCTGTAACTCTTGCAGGTTTCTGCTGCCTTAGCTGCTGCATCTGCTACTGCATCATCTACGGATGCTCCCTCAGAAACAACCTTCTGCCAGCACTCACCACTTGCATCTCTTAACTCAGCCATACCAGCAAATGCCGGATAGATCACTGCACTCTCAGATGCTTCTGCAAATCCTGCGTATGCCTCATCATTTGCAACAATTGCATCCAGAGCTTCTTTTACAACCGGCAGACGGCAGGTTGCCTTGTTCCACTCTACACTGTTATCTACACTGGTCATGTACTTCAGGAAATCTGCTGCTACTTCCGGATTTTTACAGGTATTGCTGATGGTCATACCTACACTTGAGAAAGAGGTTACCGGATCAACGCCCTCTGCGGTCGGCATCGGGAAGCTGCCCATCTTACCGCGCATATCCGGGTTTGCATTGTAGATACCGCCCAGCACATTGGAACCGCTGAAGAACATGCAGGCCTGATCTGCGCCGATCATGGTATAAGCCTCAGAGTAACCGGTCTCAACAAAACCGGAAGGAGAAACGCCCTCGTTTGCCGCGATATCAATAAAGGTGCTCATTGCATTCTTGTAAGCATCGGTATCGAAACCGGAGGTAAAGGTTCCATCCCCATTGTCTTTTACGAAATCACATCCAAAGGTCAGTGCAAAGGTCTGGAATCTGGACTCTGCAGAGTCGTTTCTGGTTCCTGCGAATACACTGCCGTAACGGTCAACCTTACCGTCTCCGTTTGTATCCTCCGTCAGAGCCTTTGCAGTCTCCAGATACTCATCCCAGGTTTTCGGAATCTCCAGTCCCTTCTCTTCGAAGAGGTCTTTGCGGTAAACCATTGCGGTGGTATTGTTCTGCCACGGCATATAAACAAAATGTCCGTCTACGGTGGAATTCTCTACTGCTGCATCCAGAAGTCCATCCATGTAATCCTTGCCAAGCAGCTCATCCAGGTTGTCAACACCCATGCCCATTTCCAGGCAGTTCGCAGAATACGCTTCCGACATGGTAAAAATGTCCGGCAGGGTTCCGGCCGTTGTCTGGGTAATCAGGGTTGTGTACAGATCATTCATGGAACACTCAACCGGATTCAAGGTTACGTTCGGATACATCTCCATATATTTGTCCATGACTCCTCTTAAGAACGGGCCGCCATCGGAATCGCCTAGGGACGTGATCATAACATCCAGCTTTACATCTCCTGCGGAAGAAACATCGTAAGTGCTGTGATACCCCTTATCATCCACCTCAGCCGGTGCTGCTTCGGAGGAAGCCTCCTTGCCTGCTTCTGCTGCCGTAGTCTCAGGCGCTGCTGTCTCAGTCTTGCCAGAAGAACCACATGCAGTCAGTCCGGAAACTGCTGTTACCAGGGCCATTGCCATTACTAAACTTCTTTTTTTCATTGTTCACCCTCCACTTGTTATAATTGTTTTATTTTTTCGGTTGCGCTTCTTGTTTTTTGTGTATTTTCATTATATAAGTATTGCTATATAAATGCAATTTAATTATAATTAAATGAGCTTAAGCTAATCTTAAATTCATTGTATTTTTCACCAAATTTAATCAATACAGGGGGGATTTTTTAGATGGATACGAAATTGATTGAATATATCCTCACAATTGCAGAAACAAAAAGCATTGCAAAATCTGCTGAGGAACTTTTTTTAACCCAGTCTGCCTTAAACCAACAGCTGTTAAAGCTGGAAAAGGAACTTGGAGCACCGCTTTTCGTCCGAACCAGAAATCACTGGGAGCTGACTGATGTAGGCACACTTTATGTCGAATCCTCCAAAAAGATGCTGGAAATCAAGAAGGATACCTACTCCCGCATTGAGGATATGGCAAAACGCTGGAAGGGAACGGTCACTGTCGGCCTGACTCCGGAACGCGGCATCCAGATGTTTACCGCCATTTATCCGGAGATTCATGCACAGTACCCGGAAACCATCTTCCAGCCCTACGAAGCCGACGTGGAAACCCAGATAAAGCTTCTGGATTCCGGTCAGCTGGACTTTGGATTTCACACTATTTTTGAACACAAGTACAAGCATATCATCTACCGGCACATCCTGTATGAGCCATTTTATCTGTGTGTCCCAAGAAGTCATCCGCTAGCCTATAAGGATAAACGCACGCCCGAAAACTACCCGGAAATCTCACTCACGGAATTCAAAAACGATCTGTTTACCTTAGTGAGAAAAACCTCTACCCTGCGTGCTGTCATCGACCGCCTCTTTGCAAAAGCCGGCTTCAAGCCAAAACTGCTGTTTGAATCCATCAGTATGCGTACCATGCAGCGCCTGGCCGCCAATGGACAATGCTGCTCCATCATTCCTCGCTATTACGCTGTCGAAGATGACGATGTTGCTTACTTCACCCTTGGACCGGAATCCTACTGGGAACTCTCCACGGCCTACGCCAAAAATCACTATATTAACGCAGCTATGGAGACCTTCATCCGCATGGCCTCTGACTACTGGCTGGCACATTCCTATATTGAATACTGATTTTCATTCAAAAAGAGCGAAGCCCCTCTTCTTTCGGAGGCTTCGCTCTTTGATTATACAAATTCCATATTCCTATGCAAATGGATTCTCTGTCGGATAGCGCACGCCGGCCGGCTGGTTGTAGCCAATCTCTCTGACATCGACTCCGACATACTTAAATACCTCATACAGGGCCTTTCCGTAATGTCCGAAAGCCACCGCGCCGTGATGCGGGAAGTTGCCCTCGATCAGGACATGACGGTAGAAGCGCTTCATCTCCGGGATCGCGAATACACCGATACTTCCGAAGGAATGGGTTGCCACCGGCAGAACCTCGCCGTTTGCAACATAGGCACGCAGCTTGTTATCTGCAGTGCTCTGCAGACGGAAGAAGGTGATGTCGCCCGGAACAATATCGCCCTCCAGGGTTCCCTGGGTTACCTCCTCCGGAAGGCTTCTTGCCATGATCAGCTGATACTTCATCTGGCAGAAGGACAGCTTCTTTGTGGTGGTATTGCCGCAGTGGAAGCCCATGAAGACGTCATGGCTCTTGTAATCAAATTTGTCCTTAATCTCACTGTCATAAAGATCATACGGTACCGTATTGTTGATATCCAGGAGCGTCACCGCGTCCTGGCTGACACAGGTTCCGATGAACTCACTTAAGCAGCCGTAGATATCTACCTCACAGGATACCGGGATACCGCGGCCTGTCAGGCGGCTGTTGACATAGCACGGCACAAAGCCAAACTGCGTCTGGAACGCCGGCCAGCATTTTCCTGCAATAGCCACATATTTGCGATATCCTCTGTGCTCCTCCACCCAGTCAAGAAGCGTCAGCTCATACTGAGCCAGCTTCGGCAGGATCTCCGGCTTCTTATTGCCTTCACCCAGTTCTTTTTCCATATCTGCCACAACATCCGGGATTCTCGGGTCACCCTCATGCCTGTTGAAGGCCTCGAACAGATCCAGCTCTGAGTTCTCCTCAATCTCCACACCCAGATTGTAAAGCTGCTTGATCGGCGCATTGCATGCCAGGAAATTTAACGGTCTTGGGCCAAAGCTGATGATCTTTAAATCAGACAGGCCGATGACAGCTCTCGCGATCGGTAAAAACTCATGGATCATATCTGCGCATTCATCAGCGGTACCCACCGGGTACTCCGGAATATACGCCTTGATATTGCGCAGAGCCAGGTTATAGCTTGCGTTCAGCATACCGCAATAAGCATCTCCGCGTCCCTGTACCAGGTTGTCTTTACTCTCCTCTGCTGCGGCAACAAACATTTTCGGACCGTCAAAATGCTTTGCCAGCAATGTCTCGGAAATCTCCGGTCCGAAATTTCCCAGGTACACGACCAGCGCGTTGCATCCGGCTTTCCTGATATCCTCCAGCGCCTGGACCATATGGATCTCGCTCTCCACGATGCAGACTGGACACTCATAGATATCCCTTGCATCGTACTTTTTGCTGTACGCGTCCACCAGTGCTTTTCTGCGGTTCACGGATAAAGACTCCGGGAAACAGTCACGGCTCACCGCAACAATGCCTACTTTTACTTCTGGAATGTTATTCATGCTTTTATCCTCCTAAAGAAAGAAATGAATCCTATACTGTGATATTTTCTCCGATCAGGCCAATATGGCTTCCCTCCGGCAGACCGCCTTCCGGATGGCCGATCAGCCACTTGTTAGTTGCCGCAAGCAGGCGGTCCTCCCAGCCCTCATGCGTCATTTCCAGCGGATAATTGGTTCCGCGCGGAAGTATGATCCCAACCTGAAACCCCTGCTCTCCCACACTGCATGGCGCGTAATGCAGGGTTGTGGCATACACCTCCACGGCCGTTCCCTTCGGGAGAAGAAATGCTTCCACCAGGGCGGTATCATAGGTAAACTCCGGTGTGATATCCTGCTGAGGTCCCACCAGAAGAATCGCGTCCGTAGCTGCCACATTGATTTCCGAGGAGCGATGATACTCCAGCGCATTAAGCTTGTGGTTATGCCCGTTACAATAACCAATCTGCACCGGCATCTCGCCGTATGCCTTTTTCTGCACGGTTTCAAACACCGGCTCTGCCTCCAGGACTTCTGCCGACGGCTCATACACAACGTCCGCAGGCAGCGGCGTTTTTTCTGTCAGTGCCCGGATCAGCCCGGAAAAATCAATGTTTTCCACTACCTTTCCATATTTCCGGAATGCCGAATCTGTCACTTTCTTGATTTCCATGAGTTTTTCCTCCTTATTTCATCAGTTCATACAGCGGCTTACAGGCCGGATAGATCTGTTTAAACGTCTGATAGCGTTTTTCATATTTTGCCACCAGCTCCGGTTCCGGTTCCACGGTTCCGGTGACCTTCACCAGTTTCTGTGCTGCCTCCTCCACGCTCTTATATTCTCCACAGGCAACCGCCGCAAGCATGGCACCGCCCAGAGCCGGTCCTTCCTCGCTCTCGATCATGTCTACCTTCAGATTCATGACATTGGCAATGATCTTTCTCCACAATGGACTTTTTGCTCCGCCGCCGCAGATCTTCGTGCGTTCAATCTGAATCCCAAGAGATTTGGCTACTTCCAGGGAATCCCGCAGTGCGAATGCCACGCCCTCCAGTACAGCCTGAGTCATGTCTGACCGGCTGGTATCCATGGTCATGCCAATAAAGGTACCACGTGCGTCCGGATCATTATGCGGAGAACGCTCCCCCATCAGATACGGCAGAAAATACACATGATTGTCTCCCAGCTTCGTGATGGCCGCCTGTTCTTTTGCGTAATCGGAAGTTTCGAGGATTCCGTCCATCCACCACTTATTGCAGGAAGCCGCGCTGAGCATGCAGCCCATCAGATGGTAATGTCCGTCTGCATGAGCAAAGGCGTGCAGGGCGTTGTGGCTGTCTACTCCGAATTTTTCCGAAGAAATGAAAATGGTTCCGCTGGTTCCCAGAGAAATATTGCATCTGCCATCTCCTACGGTTCCGGTTCCCACTGCGGCTGCCGCATTATCTCCGGCGCCGGCCGCCACTTTCACAATATGAGGAACTCCCAGTTCATCTGCAATGGCAGGAAGCACCGTTCCCACAGTTTCATAAGATTCATAGACCTGCGCCAGCTGTTCCTGCCGCACACCGCAGATCTCACACATCTCCTTCGACCAGCAGCGGTTCTTTACATCAAACAGAAGCATGCCGGATGCGTCTGACACATCGGTACAGTGCACACCAGTCAGGCGGTACGCAATGTAATCCTTCGGAAGCATGATCTTTGCAATACGCGCAAAGTTCTCCGGCTCCTTGTTTCTGACCCATAAAAGCTTCGGTGCGGTAAATCCGGTAAAGGAAATGTTAGCCGTATATTCGGAAAGCTTTTCTTTGCCGATCACGTTATTCAGGTAATCGCATTCCTCCCAGGTCCGGCCATCATTCCAGAGAAGTGCCGGGCGGATCACTCTGTCTTCCTCGTCCAGAATGACAAGTCCATGCATCTGCCCGCCAAAGCTGATGCCAGCCACCTGCTCTTTGTCACAGCCATTGAGCAGTTCCTTAAGCCCGTCCATGGTTCCGGCAAACCAGTCCTCCGGCTTCTGCTCTGACCAGCCCGGATGCGGAAAATAAATGGGATACTCCTTCGAGACGATCTTTTTGATCTGACCCGCCCCATCCATCAGAAGCAGCTTCACCGCCGATGTTCCAAGATCTATTCCTATATACAGCATGTCCGATCCTCCTTTTTCTGATATGCATGTCATGTTCTTCTTGTTTTCTCAATTCGTGCACGTGCACGTTTCTGATTCTTATCTTAGCGTTTTTGAGAACACTTTTCAATACTTTGACCAGTTTTTTTCTATCCTGTAATTTATTTTGTTAAAACCGCACAATTGTCATCTGTTATTTCTTTGTTTCCGACCTGTTTTCTGTTTCTTTTTCCTATAGTCACCATTTCTTTTCACACCTTTTCGTGCACGTGCACGTTTCTTCCTGATTTGACTTTTTCTTCTATTTTGTGTATTGTTAAATGCAGAGAATATATTTCGCTGCAGTTCACAGGTAGGAATTTTCTGAACTGAAAATTCCGTATGATACAGTGAACAGTAACTATATTTCTGCACGGAGGTTTTTCATGGCACGAATCAAAGATATCGCAGAACTGGCCGGTGTCTCCCGCGGAACCGTGGACCGGGTCTTAAATAACCGCAGCGGTGTCAGCCCGCAGACAGCCGAAAAGATAAAAGAAATCGCAAAAGCGCTGGACTACCGTCCCAACAAGGCCGGGCTGGCACTCGCCGCCCAAAAGAAAAAGAATAAGATCGGCATTGTCCTGTTCAGCAGGAACAACCCATTCTTTGATGAGGTCAGTGAGGGTGTGCAGGCAAAGGCCCAGGAACTGGCCGACTACGGTGTGACTACTCTGACCAGACGGGTCGAGTTTGATCTTGCTGCCCAGCTCGCTGCCATCGATGAACTTCTGGACGAAAGCATTCACGGACTGCTTCTTGCTCCCTACAATCATCCCGCAATTCAGGAAAAGATTGATGAGCTGGTTGACCGCGGGATTCCTGTTGTCACTGTCAACACGGATATCTTCGGTTCCAAACGCATGGCCTATGTCGGAAGTGATTACATCTGCGGCGGCCGGACTGCAGCCGGACTGCTTGCACTCATGACGGAGGGCGAAACTGAGCTTGGCATCATCACCGGTTCCCGGAATGTGTTATGCCATTCCGAACGGATCCGCGGACTGACCGAGACGCTGGAAGCCTCCTATCCCCGAATTCATATCGCGGAAATTCTGGAAAACCATGACGATGAATTTGAAAGCTATGCGCTGACCCGGCAGCTTCTCCGGCAAAATCCCCACATCGATGCCCTGTTCTTCGCTGCAGCCGGTGTATTTGGCGGGTGTAAGGCCGTTCAGGAATCCGGCCGCCATCCCAAAATTGTTACCTTCGATGAGGTCCCCACAACACTGGATATGCTGCGTGCCGGTGTCATATCCGCCACCATCAGCCAGCAGCCCCGCAAACAGGGTTCCCGATCCCTGGATCTCCTGTTTGAATATCTGACCTCCGGAGCACCTCCTGTCCAGGAAAAAAACTTTGTGGAGCATTCCATCAAAATCCGGGAAAATAGCTAAATTCCTCCCAGGCATTATTAGCACTCTGCATAAAAGAGTGCTAATTTCTGAAAAATATTGCCAATTTTATTTTTTGTGTGTTTGCTTTTTTGGTGCTTTTTAAAGGTTCACTTTTTTCCAAAAGTGCTATAATACAGTCAGTGCAAAAAGAAGAACTTCCTCATAAAGACAAGCTCTCCATCTACACGAATGAATTCAGATAATTAAGACCGGAAGGATTTCTTCCCCCGGCCATTCAAAGTAGGAGGCAGATTATTATGATGACGTTAGCAGCTGAAAAAAGAGATCCTGAGGTAAAGGCAAAAAAATTAAGAAGAGAAGGCTACAGCACCGGTGTTCTGTATGGCCGTGAAATGAAAGAAAATGTATCTCTGAAATATACAGAGAAGGATGCATTAAACTTCATTAAAAAAGCAAAAGAGGGTGCACAGACCATGCTGGATATCTCCGGCGAAAAGGTCGATGCCCTGGTAAAGAATATTGATTATGATCCACTCAGCAAGAAGATTCTGGCTCTGGATTTCCAGGCACTGGTTGCAGGCGAGGTTGTTGCTTCAACTGTTCCGGTTACCTTTGTAAACGAGGAGGTTGTACAGGGTGTCTTCGAACCGGAGATCACTGAAATTCACTACAAAGCAGATCCGGCACATCTTCTGGACCCGATTGAAATTGATCTGGCAAAGCTCCCGCAGGGAACCAAGACCTTATATGTTAAGGACTTGAAACTGGAAGAAAAGGGTGTTACCGTAACCACCACCGCAGATTCCCAGCTGTTCCATGTCGGCGAATACGCAAAAGCTGAAGAAGAAGATGATGACGCAGAAGAGACACCTGCAAAATAACAATTTAAGGGAATAGCACGAAAGGGTCCGAAGTTCCGGGGAGGGCCTACAGAACCGCAGATGCGGTGGAATTTTGTACTTCATTCGCTCCGCCGCCTATTGTTTCCCCT